>WLWD01003497.1_pt1 | contig 36820 bp, 23 predicted proteins | sample 6712731 | NCBI WGS metagenome assembly WLWD01 (sample SAMN12718690, study PRJNA576275) | sponge metagenome | isolation source: marine sponge | host: Mycale hentscheli | place: New Zealand: South Island, Marlborough, Capsize Point | collected 2014-11-01 | reverse complement strand
TAATAACTACTGACTATTCAATTCAATCACAAGGAAGGTATTTCCAACAGAGGAAATATAATTTTAATTTTTGGAATGAATATTTCATGACAACAGCCACATACTGTTTTGGATAATTATTTTTGACCGTCTATAGGAAAAGTGGGCACAGCGCGGCACGCATAAACGTCAGGAAAAATCGATTTAATTCTTAAAAATGTATTAAATAAGCCTATGGAAGGTAATGATTAGGGTGCATATATCGACAACGGCTGAAGCAACGGCTTTAAAATTCAGAGAGCTCATTGTACTGATGAGGACGAATGTGTAAGTGCACACAATTTGTTTTGATAGGGCCCGTGTCATGCCCAATTTTCCTGTAGACGGTCACATTTAATGAGTTGTCACGCATTCAGCTGCTGCGGTCACTTAGCAGGATTTCATACAAGTTTTTTTTTATCATTTGGTGCGTGTTTGTGTGTGTGTTTGTGTATGTGTTTTTGTGTGTGTGTGTGGGGGGGGACCTCCCTCTCCCCCATGTATGAAACGAAATCACACATAACATACACTTACTAGCAGAATTTCTTTTTTACCAGCAGAATTAAGTAAAGCGACAGTAAACATTTCTCCTACCTACACAACTTCTCCCATCCAGTGCAAAATGTCTAAGCTGTAAAAATGTCCACGGGCATGTAAATCACTTGGTTGCTCACACACAGAATTTCCTAAAAATCTTTCATACATATACATGTCTGACAGTTGAATAGATGGAATTAAATGTGATTATGGACCATACACTTTACAAAAGAGGGCTAATATTGGGGGTATTCTGATTATAAGGGGCTGAACTTATATTGGGGGGAGGGAACTCCGTCCCAGTGCCCCAGAGTGCATAGAATCAAAAGAGCGATGAAAGTCCACATTGTCAGCTCATTCTTTTACACTCATATTAATTAATTAATAACACATAAAAGTACCATCTTATCTCTATGTGTTATTTCTGGCTTAAACAAACAAACCATAATCACACTTTCAAAAACAAATATCTACACACTCAAAATGAAGCACACCACTGAACCACACCTACACACTACGTGCAAATGTTTGGCAGTATGTTAGCAAGTGGCAAGTAGAGCTCAATCAAGATAAACTTCAAGAATGTACACATGTAGTGAGGATTTTTCGTGACAAATGTGGAGAACATACATAGCAAGACATGATCAAAACTATTTAACCCTTTCATTCCGGGAGTAGCATTGACGATTAAAAAAAAAAAATTGTTACAGTGAGCTAGAACCTCAAAATTCAGATTATAGGTGCCCAAGGCATTACAGAAGCTTCGAAAATAGTTTTCACCAAAAAAAAATTCTTAAAGTGCTTTTCGAGTTACCTGAAATCAACAACCTCACGATAAAAATTAAGTTCGGAACGAAAGAGTTGCAAGGTATTTAGCAATATATCCTGACACAACTAAACATAATGTATGTACTATTGGTAATACTGCTGGATAGACAGCAATTATATAGTGCAACTACTGGTTCTTGATGTACACCTCATGCCAATCTATAAATGAGCAAGATCAACATGAGGAGACCAATATGGTTGCCCATAACTTACTTCAATGTGCTGTTCTTGCTCATCTGCCAGATGGACCACAGCAATCCTAGTACACAAATAAAATAAATTACCAATGAAAAAAGTTAGTGATCATGGCATTACCTGAATAATTTATGTACAAAATTCAAGAATGGACAAAATTTACATTAAAAAAAAAATCTATACTACATATGTATGTATACTGCATATTAGGCCTCATGGAAAAAATTAGACTGCGGGAGAATGCATCTTTAATGCTTTACAACCAAGGTATTCATACAGAGGGATAGTGTAGTCACGTTAGGCAATTTAGCCGATATACTGGTAGCCAATATTTTCAGGTAGATACGGACAATCAATATGATGTGAATTAGTCAAACCATGACATAAAATAATTATTGTTGAGGACCGAAACTTGAGGAATACGGGGCAGTCATCAGACAATACGCCCGGAGGTTGCCATGGTTCAACAATTTCATGTACTATGAGGGGGGGGGGGGGGGGATCCCAGGGGATCCCACCCAAGCCAACGTCACCCCCTCCCCCCAAACTGAAGTGCTCTCTAATAGAATTAGTAAAAGTGTCCCCCTCCAAAGCCCAAGATCTCCCCTCCCACCCCCAAAGCACAAGATTTCCCCTCCCTAAAAATCTTTTTGAACGAATCCTGTATGAATCCCTTTTTAAATAATACAAATACATGTAGTTCAATAGGAACCGTTTGAATTCTTGAAATGGTAAAACATGTGGTAATATTCCGCAGTACACAGGGATCAAGTTTGTGGTGGGTTATTGCACCCCCTTGAGCAAATTTTTTACGGTTATTGCGTCTCCGTAAGGCACACAACAAAAAGTTTAATATTGGACACCATAGAATATCACGTGTTGTTTGGCACATTAGCACTCACATGTCACGTCACTTGTAATGGTCAAAAAGTGTTGGTTAAGTAGCGGCATAACACACTTTTTGAACTGTGGGGCAAAAACATTGTTTCTAAGGACGACGCACGTGGTACAAGATAGATACGGAATAGAAACACCTGTCAGGTAACTCACTCGTTTTCGGTTATAACCAAAAAACACAGCGCATAAGCCCACACTTTTCTATTGCATATAATTATACTGGCACTCGTGCTAATATATGGTCCAAACAATTTGTGATATTCTGCAGTTACCCAATGATTATATTGAACTAGCTAATGGTAATAGATTATTGTACTCTAGTTATAGCCCAGCAGTAGTACCTTGGAAGAATTAGTTCACTGTCTTCAGCAGTCATTCCTCCTTTTCAACTGTGAATAAGCACCATCTACTTCATCATTGGCATTGGCCTCTGCAATGAAGCTATTACCACTCTAGAAGTGCCACGCTGCATTAATATATAATATATTCCCTCATAGCACTATAACAAAACAATAAGAACAGCAGAGAAATATATCCATTGCCTGGGAGAGAACTATTGGTGAATAACATTTGTAATTTATGGTTGCTTCAGAGTTGGGGTTGATTATGATTACAATCGTAATCGATAAGTTATTGCATAATCGTAATCATAATCAAAATCATGTGGCAAATTGTGGGTGTAATCATCGTAATCAAACCCATTACTGGTAATATTAGCAGTAAAGTAAAACACAGCAAGTGTTAGCTGTAATTAGAATAAACAGAGTTATAGCCTAGTATACGTAGCCTGCAACTACCTCCATTCTCCAGTATCTACACTGGGAAAATATTTAGACCAGAAAGATGACGTCTATCAAACGAACTGTTTGAAAAAACTTTTTTTTTGTTGTAACAATCCCTATTTTTCTGACAAATAATCATAATTATATATAATCATAATCAACGTTTCACAATCATACTGTAATCATAATAATCATGTTACCATAACCAACCCCCAAGTGTGGTTGTTACAAAGGTAAAATTATATTTCATTTAATTACGCCAGTGTTAATCTTTCTGGTCTAAATATAGGGGGAAACCCTGATCTGAAACATGCACTGGCCTTACAGTTACTGACTGTGCTCCTTTTAACGACGCACCATACTCGTATGAAAGTCACCACATGAAAAATGTGATTATTGCCATTATTTATGCGACATAACCTAATCCAAAATGGCATGGGCGTGGTTTTGCTGCCTCTTGCTAGTTTTTAGCACTTTGCTAGCTCTTTTTTTGCTAGCTTGTAGCACTTGTTTGGAGGGAGCGACATGAATGTGCTGAACCACACACAGTGCAGGGTTTCATCCAGGGGAGGGAGGAGGGGGTATCCCCCCCACTTATTTTACCTACTCAGAATGAAACTGTTTACAGCACAGCATCAAAATTACCTTGGTCAAGTGCTGGCCCTTCTATAGATATAGCCATTAGTTTTGATAGTGAAGAAAATTGAAGCCTATTTTGAAAACAATTCTGATTTCTACTGTCGCTATGATTTGGATAGCAAAAAGTATTACCAGTACTTAAAATTATTACTTACTCCACTTTAATTTCGACCCCCCCAAGACAAAAAATTTCTGGATGAAACCCTGCAGTGTACTGCAAATCCTCCAAGAAAACTCTCCTACCCATGGCAGATTCATAGTGTCTGTTCCAAAATTGGAATAATGGATAATGAACCCCGCCCGCGGGCGCTAGCTTATTTGGGTTGTAACTTACAATAATGTTTGTATGAATACAACGGTAGGCAGAAAAGTGATTCACACATTCGTCTATCCCGAGGTCTATCCCCACAAATTTATTTGAGCACTGTATACACGTCTACATTTTCAAGACTGATCTTCATAAAATCGGTAAAGGGTAGATTGAATTACATATCTCTTAATAGGGTAAAGGGTTTCTGACGTTATCACGTGAGAAAGCGCACTTGCTAATACTATACCGTGTACGTAAGGAATTTGGCGGTTCATTTGATCTAAAAGGTCTACTATTCATTCAAAATGTGCCAATTGGTACCGTTACCACGAAATGCTGCAAGTAAGTGAGGTGGGGAAAGGAGAAGTCATTGTTTTATAGGTGTAGCTAAACTAGTGGCAGGCATTGGACGGCATAAATATTAATTTATAGGGAAGGGGTGGGGGTAGGGCTAGGTATGAGAAATACAGTATTTCTGCCAGCAGCTAGCAGCTGTGTTTAATTGATATAGCAGACAAGAATTTTAATGTTGATATTATGAAACCCATTGTGTAGGAGTTATTTATAGACCCTTTACCTAACTTTTTGAGACCCAAGGTGAACTATAGTCTGGTGTTGCCGACCCTTACCTTTTTTAATATTGTGCCTGGGTGGAGGAAAGGGTCTGGGGACTTGAGTACCAATGATCAGGTTCTGGTGCTAACCACCAATTTAAAACATTCACCACAGTGGTTGTATACTTCGTCTCAGTAACGGTTGAAGAGATTTCACCATAACTTACCAGCCAGATAGTTTGATAAAAGTAACCTGAAGCTGTACAACGGTAGTGACAGTCAATTGCTAAAGGTTTGGGGTATAGCCATTTCTAGAGCTGGTACGTATGTGGAAGTTGTCCACAGACCCTGATAATCCAATTGGCTATACATTATATGTATGTGTTAGTATTTTGCTGTATGCCAAACTGAACTCACCCCCAGAACGGGTCCCTTGACAGATTCATTGATAAACAGTGTATCTTTTTTTTTTTGTTTCATAGAGACTAGGTTAATTCAACTAGACCCTGTGTACAAGGGTAAATTCTTACCATGCAATACAAGCGCCTTCTGATATCAAGTACATGTTGCAAGCGTTAGGGACCTTTCTTGAATAATAGACCGCAAGACTACCAGAGTGTCCACAGTTGGGCTTAATTAGCGCATGCGCAAAAAATTATTTCAAACTTTTTTGGTACTAGAGTCCCCAGACCCTTTCCTCCTCCCCCGCACCATATTAAAAGTAGGTAAAGTGTCGGCAACACCAGACTAGGTGAACTAACACAGTATCAGAGTTCCAAGCAATCTGCACTACATAGCACAAATTAGAAACTAAAATAATATCATTTGCAGCACTGTGCCGGTCTCACAAAAAAAGGTGAATGGTCTCGATATTAGACTAACTCAATTTGGAATTGTAAAATTCTATATTCTATGAAGCAGTTGTAAGTAGCAGCAATTTTGACCAGTAACTGTAAACGATTTGCAAGTTATTCTTTTTTTATTTGCAGTTGTGAGGTTATTCAGTACTTTTTTCTCTAATGAAATAATATTGATTAAGAAATATTGGTATACCATTGGGAGTTGTTGTGTGTTTTAAAATTTGTAGGGTATTTATATGAGCAGTGGAGGTAATGTGACTTTGCTGAAATTGGTATTTCCCTGCAAGAAGTGATGTGGCATCCCTTATTTTTTAGCCCCTCCCTCTTTCTCCCCAATAATTTTATTGTACTGAATAAATAGTATTATTTAGTATTGTTTCCGTTAGAAGAATATTTCTCCACCTGTTGTGCTGAGCTAGAAATACCTCTTTTAGTAGAGGGTTAAGCATATGTATAACAATTTGTATGTAGGGTGATGTTAAAGAAGTGAAGTATTGAAAATTCTTATTTGTGATGAAGATTAGGTAAGGGGTTTCGTACTTACAACAGGAATAATAATGAGTCCTATAAAATTTGGTATAGGATATAAGCAACTCTAATTGGCTTTTTTGGGGCCTACCATGGAAACGGTAAAAGGTTTATTGTGCTTAGGGTAAAGGGTGTGTAATGGATTTCATGTTGGTAATTTGGTAAAGGGTTAATGAAATGGGTTGGCAGAGATGAGATTCTGAGTTATTTTCTTGCTGAACTTATTGGTGTTTACTTTAAGAGAGAGAGTTTTGAGTGCTTTAAGTTTACAAATCCACTGAGTCTGTAGTACTATTTTAACTGTTATTTTATTATCATGAACCTTTTAAAAGTCATGTGTAACTTGTGCATGTCAGTCTGGAACCGAGGGGGGTCCATAACAAACTACAAGTCATTTTAATAGACTCACTATATTGATGTCCCCTTACCACAAATCACACAAGCTTGTGACTGGTTGATGGTGTCCATTACTCAGAGCACAGAGAGGCTCGAGTATACTGCTAACCATTTTCTAGAATGAACCCTTTACCTATTTATCCTAATGCCATTGATGTCCTCGCTGTACATGCATAATCTAGGGGTTCCTTTAATGCTGTAAATAACGGACCAGAGTCTATCTGATGTTATACCCTTTCACCATGAATTTGAAAGGACATTTATAATTTTGGCCTGACATGTACTTATGAAAGTACATACCACAATAGCTAGTGCCAAAATTTTATCTGACATGATCTTCCAATTTGAATTTGATCAGGTACTTAAGAATTAGACCGAAATTTGATGTCAAAGTGCTTCTGTTCCCATAGTATACATAACCTTTCATTTTTATGGGACAATGATAATAGTTAATATTAATTTAGTAACCATTTTCATGTGTGTATGCAGGTAAAAGGTTTTGTATCAAGGCGTAATCAAAGGACTTGCTAAGTAAGTTTTATATAAGTGTAATAGGGAATGTAAATTCACTCCATAAATGTCTGGAAATGCCAGAAATTGTCCGACCCATCCCATCGTCCCCGGGACCTTGGGGTTCCATGGGATGTCCATCTATTCCACCTATACATACATGTGTGTCTGGGATGGGAAAGACAGTGGGACAGACATGTATCTATAGGTGGGATAGATAGGAGTGAATTAAATTTGCAATATCAAAAAGTACTATCTGTATTGAGGTAAAGGGTTCACTTGCTTCACACTGTAACTCAGGATTGGTTTACCACGTCCAATCCTTAAGTTTACTAAGGGGGGCTTTTGTTTTAAGTGTTCTGAGGCAAAATCTTGTGTTCTTCAACCCTTTTACTGGCAGGTGACTGACCACCAATTTGGTAAAGAATGGACACATATTTAAAAAAAAAACTTTTTTCCAGTAAAGTTTTATACCATTACAAACAATTCCGAAGCAAACTGAGCTATTTAGAAAATGCCTGCAATAGCTCCAGACTGCTGTTTGAAAAAAAATTTAGGAAAATATTTGGTGCTTACGCCTTTTTATTTTTTATTTTATGAAGTACTACTTCATGTCAGAGAAACTGTATTAAAAACAGCAACAACTGTGTCGCTATTCTAGTGAATAATCGTAATTGTCAAGCGAACCACGGCGCCATGTGGCGTTTGAAACTGAGGTGGTAGTGGACGTTATATTCCCATTTAGGTACTGCCATATAGAGTGATAGTGAAAATAGAAGTTAATATAATACAATATATTATATAAGGGGCTTTATTTTTTTATTTTTTTGTGGGCTGCACAGTTAGTTGACGTAGACATGTTGCCTGTAGTAATATTTTGTAATAATTTATCAAATATGGAAGTTAATGTGTTCAATGTTCTTTATGTTTAGATGAAGCTGAGTGAATAGAGATTGTCTAAGGTGTGTCTGTGATGGATGATTGAAGAACTCTACATCACTGAGGGAGTGAACTGTCATCATTGGACCTAAACATACAAACATACAATTTTTGTGTCATCTCATACTCGTATTGTATGTGAAATAATATTTACTGTATTATACCTGAATATAATCACATGGCGTTACAGTACACTTTATATTGGCGAAGAATTACACCCTATAGGGTGTGTTTTGGTGTTCATATACACTGTAGGAGTGTAGTGTAACACTCCTATGAGTGTGATAGGGGTGTAATGGTACACCCTATTTGGTATACTAGGAGGGTGTTTGAAGGGTGTAACAGGACACTAATATGGGGGTGTATCAATACACCCCATGGGGTGTAGTACAGACAGTGTAGTTGGAACACCAAAAGAGGTGTAATGTAACACCTCGTTTTTTACAGTGTGGGAGGGGAGGATAGTAGGTATGTTGTGTGTATGTATGTGTGTGTGTTTTGGTGTGTGTATGTGTGTGTGTGGGTTCATAGGTTTGTGAGTGCGAGCGAAGTCTATTTATTATTAATTACACTTTTGATGATGATAAAATTTTAGTTAGTTCTAATTAACATTAAATTAATTTAACCTTAATTTTATTTTTGTGCTCATCACGTGATTCTTGTATGTGTGTGTGTGAGTATAATATGATTTAAATTAAAACTAATCCTCTGTTGCCAAGTCATTAAGTGGGTGGGGCCTCCCAGGAATAGTTATGGATAATTGATAACAAGGCTAGATGCCCTAAGCTACATATATATGTGTGGGTGGATGATTGTACAGTATGTATGTGTGTACATGTTCCTTTAAATGTGTGTGTTTGTGTGTGCATAATACAGTCACATCAGTGTCCACGATAGAAATAAGAATATTATATTCTTATATATATAAAGATATATCAGTTTGTTGTTGTTGTTATTGTTGTTGACTGGTTTTTTTTTTTTTTTACATGTGTGCATTCTCTACTATATTGTGGCCACTATTTTGATCATTCTTGTGTAATTGTGTTCAGAACCATCCCAAGCTGCGCGTGGTGGACCCCTGGACCATGAGGGGCAACTATGGGGTCATGTGATTGATGAGTGGGGTCATGTGATTGATGAGTGTGGTGGATGAACTAATCATGGTCTCCATACATCAAGACAATGATTTTCACCATGTGTCCTATGAGGTATATATTTCTCCCTCCTCGGCTTTCTTCTCCATCCTCCAGTGTGTCAAATTCTACTGTGGTCGCTGGCACAAAGTGGACCACAGCTTCAACTAGTCCACAACCAATAACATCCACCTGCTCCAGTGAGTTGCCACATGGAAAGTTGTGGGCGTGGTCTATGTGTCAGTGGGTGTGGTCCATTGGTGGGTTTGGCTAATTTGACAAGTAACTGCACTGGTTCAATATACAACTTCTATGTGTAAGTGTGCGTGAATGTGTGAAATTGTTGTGTGTGTGTGTGGTGGAATTAATTAATGAAAATTAATGTTTAAGTCAATGGTGTGTATTATTCAGAACACTGATTGAGTTCTACTAGTGAAGTCTTAATGAATAGTGTAGAAGTGGTCTCTTTTTTTCACTCTCTCTCTCTCTCTTTCCAATGCCCCTCCTCCTCCCCCCCCCCCCCCCCCCCCCCCCCCCCCCCCCCCTCCCATTCGTCCTTTCTCTTGAGACTTGGTACATTATGATCTATGATCTTCTCTACTCAGTGGAGGGAAGAAAGAGAGGGAGGGAGTAAGGGGTGTGTATGTTAGAAACATAGGTCTATATTTGTGTTTCTCTATGGCAAACAACTGGGTGTGGGTGGGGCATGTGGAAGTAGGTGGAGTGGATAATGTGGGAGTAGGTGAAACATGTAGGGGTGGGTGGAGCGTGTGGGGATAGGTGGAGCATGTAGGGATGGGGTGGTAGTATAGTAGAGATGGAATGATGTGTGTAGAGGGCAGTGAATGACAGAAGGAATAGTTATATAGACGAAGGACGGGCCAGCTGAACGAGAAAAGGGGTTGCAAGACATACAATGGAATGGGTGGTGTGTGTGTGTATGTGTGATAAAGTGCTAGGTCTTGGCTAGTTGCAGCCACCAGCAATGTGCTGTTGTGCTCTGTTGTGTTCATGTTGGGAGAATTAGTTGCACTAGTCAAAGTTTCTAACTAATCCACTCACTGGAGATTATTTAAAGGAGTGGGAGCAGCTATCAGGAGACCATAACGTGTTTGCACTGTAAGGCCCTTGAGGTAGACTTGGTGGTCGAAAGGGGTGGGCGTGGCTCCTTCGGTTTCCGTAAAACAGGCGTTTTTGTGTTCGGTTAATACATTTTCAGTGCTGAGAGTAAGGTGGAAAGACCTTAAAGGGTGGGAGCAGCTATCAGGAGACCATATCGTGTTTGTGCTGTAAGGCCCTTGAGGTAGACTTGGTGGTCGAAAGGGGGGGGCATGGCATCTTCGGTTTCCGTAAAACAGGCGTTTTTGTGTTCGGCTAACACATTTTCAGTGCTGAGAGTAAGGTGGGGAGACCTTAAAGGTGTGGAAGCAGCTATCAGGAGACAATAATGTGTTTGCGCTGTAAAGCCCTTGAGGTAGACTTGGTGGTCGAAAGGGGTGGGCGTGGCATTTTGGTGTCTGTAAAACAGGCGTTTTTGTGTTCGGTTAATACATTTTCAGTGCTGAGAGTAAGGTGGGGAGACCTTAAAGGGGTGGGAGCATCTATCAGGAGACCATAACGTGTTTGCGCTGTAAGGCCCTTGAGGTAGACTTGGTGGTCGAAAGGGGTGGGCGTGGCATTTTCGGTTTGTATAACAGGCGTTTTTGTGTTCGGCTAATACATTTTCAGTGCTGAGAGTAAGGTGGGGATACCTTAAAGGTTGGTGGGAGCAGCTATCAGGAGACCATAACATGTTTGGACTGTTAGACCCTTGAGGTAGACTTGGTGGTCGAAAGGGTTGGGCGTTGCATTTTCGGTTTTCGTAAAACAGGAGGCGTTTTTGTGTTCAGCTAATACATTTTCAGTACTAAGAAGAAGGTGGGGAGACCTTAAAAGGATGGGAGCAGCTATCAGGAGACCATAACGTGTTTGCGCTGTAAGGCCCTTGAGGTGGACTTGGTGGTCGAAAGTGGTGGGTGTGGTATCTTCGGTTTCCGTAAAACAGGCGTTTTTGTGTTGGGATAATACATTTTCAGTGCTAAGAAGAAGGTGGGGAGGCCTTAAAGGGGTGGGAGCATCTATCAGGAGACCATAACGTGTTTGCGCTGTAAGGCCCTTGAGGTAGACTTGATGGTCGTAAGGGGTGGGTGTGGCTTCTTCGGTTTCCGTAAAACAGGCGTTTTTGTGTTCGGCTAATACATTTTCAGTGCTAAGAAGAAGGTGGGGAGACCTTAAAGGGGTGGGAGCATCTATTAGGAGATCATAACGTGATTTCGCTGTAAGGCCCTTGAGGTAGACTTGGTGATCAAAAAGGGTGGGCGTGGCTCCTTCGGTTTCCGTAAAACAGGCGTTTTTGTGTTACTCTCAGCACTGAAAATGTATTAGCTGAACACAAAAACGCATCCTGTTTTACGGAAACCGAAAATGCCATGCCCACCCTTTTCGACCACCAAATCTACCTCAAGGGCCTAACAGTCCAAACATGTTATGGTCTCCTGATAGCTGCTCCCACCCCTTTAAGGTCTCCCCACCTTACTCTCAGCACTGAAAATGTATTAGCTGAAGGGGGAGGCCTTAAAGGGGTGGGAGCATCTATCAGGAGACCATAACATGTTTGCGCTGTAAGGCCCTTGAGGTAGACTTGGTGGTTGAAAGGAGTGGGCATGGCATTTTCTGTTTCCGTAAAACAGGCGTTTTTGTGTTGGGCTAATACATTTTCAGTGCTGAGAGTAAGGTGGGGAGACCTTAAAGGGGTGGAAGCAGCTCAATCAGGAGACCATAACAGTTTGCGCTGTAAGGCCCTTGAGGTAGACTTGGTGGTTGAAAGGAGTGGGCATGGCATTTTCTGTTTCCGTAAAACAGGCGTTTTTGTGTTGGGCTAATACATTTTCAGTGCTGAGAGTAAGGTGGGGAGACCTTAAAGGGGTGGGAGCAGCTATCAGGGGACCATAACGTGTTTGCGCTGTAAGGCCCTTGAGGTGGACTTGGTGGTCGAAAGGGGTGGGTGTGGCTTCTTCGGTTTCCGTAAAACAGGCGTTTTTGTGTTCGGCTAATACATTTTCAGTGCTAAGAAGAAGGTGGGGAGGCCTTAAAGAGGTGGGAGCATCTATCAGGAGACCATAACGTGTTTGCACTGTAAGGCCCTTGAGGTAGACTTGGTGGTCGAAAGGGGTGGGTGTGGCTTCTTTGGTTTCCGTAAAACAGGCGTTTTTGTGTTCGGCTAATACATTTTCAGTGCCAAGAAGAAGGTGGGGAGACCTTAAAGGGGTGGGAGCATTTATCAGGAGATCATAACATGTTTGCGCTGTAAGGCCCTTGAGGTAGACTTAGTCGTCAAAAAGGGTGGGCGTGGCTCCTTCGGTTTCCGTAAAACAGGCGTTTTTGTGTTCGGCTAATACATTTTCAGTGCTGAGAGTAAGGTGGGGAGACCTTAAAGAGGTGGAAGCAGCTATCAGGAGACCATAATGTGTTTGCACTGTAACGACCTTGAGGTAGACTTGGTGGTCGAAAAGGGTGGGCGTGGTATTTTCGGTTTCCGTAAAACAGACGTTTTTGTGTTCAGCTAATACATTTTCAGTGCTGAGAGTAAGGTGGGAAGAACTTAAAGGTTGGTGGTGCCTCATGGTACCAGCTGCATGAAGTAGCTATCTATATAGCAAGAGAAAGGTGTCTTTGAAGGTAAGCAAATAAGTAAACCCAATAGCTATTTCATACTTACCCTCTCTACTCTTAGAGTGGTAATGGCAAAGATCTATAAGGTGGTAGATCCTCTGAAATCACAGGGTTCAGCGCAAATTGTGGTAACTGACTGGAGTAAATGCTTTCTGTGCCAAGAAGATTCAACAGAGACTCTTCAATGTCCAGCTGAGTCCCGTCGTGGCACACAGGGGGCAGGCTACTCAACAATTGCAGATCTTTTGAAGGGTTTTAGTGCCATAGGTTGCTTGCCAAGGACATTAAACTTATCACGGCTTGATGACGGTGAGGGCATTGAGGCTACACTAAAGAAGCAAAAGGCCAGGTGGCATGCTTCGTGTAGACTTCGGTACAATAAAACCGAGCTGCGACGAGCAGAAAAGAGAAAGAGACCTGTAGATGATGATGATGATGTGGAAGGCTGTATGAGATTTAGTCGTAGGTGTTCAGAAGATATACGTACGTCCATTGAGACATGTTTCTTTTGTAGTAAGCATACACCTGCTGGAAGGTCCTTAAGCAAAGCATCAACATTTGGAGTAGACATCAAGGTGAGACAATGTGCCATCAAACTACAGGACGAGCAACTGCTTGCCAAACTGAGCTCAGGTGACCTGATTGCGCAAGATGCCCAGTATCACGTACAATGTCTGGTGTCATTGTACAACAGAACAAGGGATTCTGAAAGGAAAAAAAGTGAAGATTTTGATGCTGATGATGTGAACCATGGTATAGCATTTGCTGAACTGGTGTCATACATTGAAGATGCTTGCACAGATGATGTTATTGCACCTGTCTTCAAACTCAAAGATCTGGTGAACCTCTACAGCACAAGGCTAAAACAGCTAGGAACTAATGTAACTGGACGAATTCACTCTACCAAGCTGAAAGACAGACTACTGGGATACTTTCCTGACATGGAAGCTCACAAGCAAGGACGAGAAGTAGTCCTCATTTCTAACAAAGATATTGGATCTGCACTGAGAAAGGCTTGTGAGCATGATGCTGACAATGATGCCTTTCATCTTGCCAGGGCTGCTAAAATAGTAAGAAGAGACATGTTCAAGTTCAAAAACCAATTCAATGGTTCATTTGAAATGAAGTGCCAGGAAAAATCCATCCCTACCTCTCTCTTATCTCTAGTTGCTATGGTTTTGTGTGGACCAAACATTGAAGTACAGTCAAGTTCAACCACATTATCCCAGCCAGTTCTGACCATTTCACAGTTACTGATGCACAACAGTTTGGTGCGATCCCAGAAGAATCGTGTTTCAAGTACAGTCAAACATAGCCGGGAAAGAGAAACTCCTGTTCCTATCTATCTAGGTGTGATGCTTCACACCAAGACTCACAAGCGTGAACTAGTGGACATTATGTACCAGCTGGGTTTGAGTATCTCATACAGCCGTGTGTTGGATATTTCAACTGAGCTAGGCAACAAAATATGTCATCACTACCATGTAGCAAATGCTGTCTGTCCTCCTGAGCTTAAATCTGGCCTCTTCACAACTGCTGCAGTTGACAACATAGATCACAACCCCAGCTCCACTTCTGCTCACGATGCATTCCATGGAACTGCACAGTCTTTGTTTCAGCATCCAAACAAAGACAATACTGGAGTTCGTCAGGTTGTTGTGACTCCCAGTGATACTGCTACCAAGGGGCCCATTGCATGTCTGCCCGAATCCTATACCAACATCCCTCCTGCTACTCTCATCAAAAAAGATCCACCTGTACCCCAGCTAACAGGCCCAAGCAAACCTGATTGTCAGATCGTATCTCAGGCAGTAGAAGAGGAATATAGGTTGGTTTAACTTAATTGGTTCACTCATTGATCCATGGTAAATTTACTAGCCTTGTATATTGCAGATGGCTGGAGCATCTGAAACAAGTTCTTGACACAGACAAGGACGTCTTGTCTGATAATCAGATGATCTCCTGGGCTGCTTATCATGCTACTCAGCAAGTAGCACCACCTGATGACAATGAAGTTTCTCTCATTTCCATGCTACCTCTCTTCCATGACCAAGCTAAGTCAGTAGCCATGATCCATCACTCCATGAACATTGTGAAGACGGCAGTTGAAATCCTGAACCCTGGTCAGATTCCAGTTCTTGCATGCGATCAGCCACTGTATTCACTTGCAAAGCAGATTCAGTGGACTTGGCCTGAAAGCCACGGTGAAAAACAATTTGTAATCATGTTTGGCGGATTACACATTGAGATGGCAACTCTCAAGGTACTTGGAGATCTTTTGGAAGAGAGTGGTTGGACAGGAGCACTCACTCAGGCTGGTGTTGCAGGACCCGGAACAGCAGATTCGTTCTTGAAGGCAGCACATGTGACACGTACCCGACGGGTCCATCAAGTCACAGCTGGTAGTCTCTATCTACTCCTGCAGAAGGCATATACTACGTACAGAGAAGAAACTGGAGGTGAGGTGAAGTCAATGGAAAAGTGGCGCACGGATAGGGCTGCTGCATGTCCCCATTTCAAATTCTGGAGCATTATTCTGCAGTTGGAACTGGCTCTGATGGTTTATGTGAGAGCCATACGAGAGGGAAGCTTTCAACTCTACATTGAGTCCCTGACAAAGATTGTTCCATGGTTCTTTGCATTAGACCATACCCATTACTCCAGATGGGTGCCAGTTCACTTGCGTGATATGGTTTCACTGAAAGAGTGCCATCCCAACATCTATGAAGAGTTTATGAAGGGGAATTTCACCGTGAAGAAGTCAAAACATGCATTTTCTGCAATTGCAATTGACCATGCTCATGAGCAGAACAATGCATCAGTGAAAGGAGATGGTGGAGCTGTAGGCCTGACTGAAAACCCATCAGCTCTACGACGTTGGTGGTGTCAGGTCCCGAGATGGCTCGTTTGATTGGAGAGTTTGAGAGTTCGATGACAGAGAAGCAGGACAGTGATTGCCGTCACCACGAGCAGAAAAAGCACACTCAATCAGCTTTTGCACGAGATGTGAAAGCACTGAGTGTGGCAATGGAAGATATGGGGAATCCATTCACTGAGGACAGCAATGATCTTCTTGTGCTGGATAGCAGGAATATTGCAGATGCAGCAGTGGCAGACACTATGCAGCAGATTGAGCAAATTGGGATTGAACAATATGAGGCATATGTGGATGAGAGACTGGTCAACCAGAGAACACCAATTTCGGATACGATCAAACGCAACAACTTGCATTTGTTCAGTCTGCCTCCAGTCAAGGGAAATTCAAGCAAACAGCAGCAGATTTCAAGCTTGAAGAACAATTGTTCTCTCTTTTCCAGGCTATATATTGCCTCTCAAGTTCGTGATGGTGACCTTTGCGAGTTCTTTCAGCATGAAAACCAGCCTTGTCCACCATCACTTTCTCAGATGGGTGTTTTAGGGGAGGAACAAAGTCAGACTTGTTAACCTGCCTACAAGACCTTGTACCTGTCAATGTCCCTCATAGTCCCACTGGAGAAGTTACATGCGCCATTCTTGATGGTGCTGCAATTGTCAACATGCTGCCACCTCGTACTGCCAAAACATTCCAGGACTACGCAACTGACATTTTTTTGCCGTACATCACATCACAACTTCAGTATGTGACCAGACTAGACATTGTCTGGGATGAGTATATATCTGATAGCTTGAAGGCTGGTGCTCGAAGCAAGAGGGGAAAGGGGGTGAGGAGGCGTGTTGAACCATCAAGTGCAGTACCTGGAAATTGGTCAGCATTTCTCCGAATTGCAGACAACAAATCTGAGTTGTTCTCCTACTTGGCTACAGTGGCAGTCAGCATCGATACTAGCAAGCAGGTTATCTCCACACATCATGTCAATGTGATTTGTAAGAATCAGCAAGATACCTCGTCTCTAGCTCCATGTACCCATGAGGAGGCTGACACCCGCATGTTCCTTCATCTGGAAGATGCTGTGCGAGATGGACACAACAAAGTGTCAATACGCACAGTAGACACTGATGTTGTAGTTTTAGCAGTTACATCAGCTCAACGGCTTAACCTTGCTGAATTGTGGATTGCCTTTGGTGTCGGGAAAAATTTTTCGGTTCTTTGCAGCACATGAAATAGCCGCAGTACTTGGTCCTGAGAAGTGCATAGCATTGCCAATGTTTCATGCCTTCACTGGATGCGACACGGTTTCTTTCTTCGGAGGCAAAGGCAAGAAAACTGCATGGGACACCTGGAAGACATATAATGAGGTGACTCCAGCATTCTCTGCCTTGGCAGCTAGACCAACTCTACAAACCATCCAGGAATGGATTGGGCCACTTGAGCGATTCGTAATATTGATGTATGACCGTTTCAGTAGCCAGGAGTGTGTAAATGAGGCTAGGAAACAACTATTCACCCAGAAAGGGAGGGCAATGGAATGTTTGCCACCTACACAGGCTGCACTAACCCAGCACATCAAGAGAGCTGCTTACCAGGCTGGCTACTGCTGGTCCCAGATGGTAATCAAGGTCCCAGAACTTCCATCACCAAATGAATGGGGATGGAAGAAAACTGATGATGGCTGGGAAGCACACTGGACAACATTGCCGGAAGCTGCACAAGCCTGTAGGGAGCTAATAAAATGTAGCTGCAAGAAGAGTTGCAGAGGTCGCTGCAACTTTTTTTTTGGGGGGGGGGGGGACCAATTAAAGGAACCCATATACATACACAGAATTACACTTTTATGTGCTCCGTAACAACAATTAGCACTCATTTCATATATACATGGCCGCCATTTTTTTCTGGGCATGCACCAATTTCTTTTTCGGGCACCCCTTCTAATATCAAAAAGTACATCAAAATGAACTTATGTACAAAAAAATTGCGCTTTTATTCACTTCGTAACAATAATTTTGCTAAGCCACCTGACTAAATAGTACAGCAAATATGTGCAACGATTGTGCTTTTCACGATAAAAGCATGAAACTTCGTACAGTGCTAAAGCAATATATAAAAAAGATTTTTGGCTATAGGGGCATCGCAGATGTGTCCTGTAAGAAAAATGGCTACCATTTTTCAAAATGGCCGATCAATAGTTATTGTCAATGCAATGCAGTATAGGAATATGATGGCACTGATTGTAAACTAATAATTGTGAAGGTAAATATGCTACAAAGTCATCATGAAATGGAATAGAAACTTAGTCAGTGCAATTGCCACCACAAAAGCAAAGTGATGTGCATGGTAGAGCAGCTTTCTTGCACTTAGGCATACACCCAGAGAAACAAAATGGCTGCCTCTTTAATTATGAAATTGCAGCTTTCACAGCACTAGGAATGCAATTATGGAGAAAATGTCATGATAAAAAGACATGTTTCAGATCAATGGCTACACTTGCATTTACAGAGAGGTGAACAAACTATATTGGCTTTCGCACATGTACAGTTTGAGCAATTTCCTTTGCACAAACATTTGACTAGTTCACGGCATGCCTTAGACACTTCAGGAATAGTGATCCAAACCGGTGCCCAGGAGTTAGATGTTTTGGTCCAAGAATAGTCCTCGGGTGAAGGAAGCATTTGCTGCACCTGCATGCTGGTGGTCCAGATTCCAGCTTGATACAGAGAATGTTTGCAATGCTGAAGTAGAGGCATTCTCTCCACTGAGAGGCTTCTCTTGCAGAATAGTTCTTCTCTTGCTTCATTAATCGAGGTTAAAGGACTTGTTCTGTCATACATTATAACAACTAGTCTTTCAAGAGCTTTGAAGTGGCAAGAATCGGGATTCAAATTCTCAAAGGGATATATAGAAATAGAAAGATATACAAATGTGTCAGTTACTTCTTCAAAGGCTTGCCAAGCCTGCCATGCAGTTTTCTTGCCCTTGAATTTGAATGCTGAGATTGTGTCACAGCCAGTTATGGCGTGGAATACTGGAAGAGCCCTTGACTTGGGCTCTCCTAGGCTGTCACAAATAGCATTTATGTGCAAAAACCTGTAGTTCTTTCCTGTCCCAAATGCAACCCAGAGATCTGCAGAAAATTGAGTTTTTAATAAATCATAAAATACACCAACAAGGATAACAACGACATCCTTGTCCACAGAACGAACCTCCACTCTTCTCATTCCTTGCTGTAGAGCATGATGCATGTGCACTATAATTCTAGTGTCTGCTACCTCATAGTTGCAATTTGACATGGAGTTGGTAGTGTTTAAGTGCAATACAGATTTCCCTGACGTAACATAAACAATACTCCCAGGTGGGAAGGCAGATTCAGAAATTTTGGTTGTTAAGAATGCAAATAATTCTTCTTTATTCTTGGAGTCACAAAGGAAATCCATCCACTTGCTGGGTAGCTTTGTTTGTCCTGACACTTTCCTACGCAAGCCCTTACCTCTTTTTGCTCGAGTACACTCCTTCAAACTATCAGGCAAATATGTGTCCCACACAACATCTAGCCTTGTAGTGCTTCTTAACTGCATCCTGAGGTAAGGAATGAAAACTTCTTCTGCGTAGTCATCAAATGTAACAACTCCAGCAGTTGAGAGGCAATGAACGATGACAGCACCATCTAGGATTTTGCAATCATAGAAAGATGGTGATTCTGGCTGATTGGATGGTTGCAAATATTTGATTAACTCAGACTTGTTAGTTGGCAGATGAAGTTTGCCGAACTCTGAAAGAGAAGGTGGAAACAATTGTACTTCATGTGAAAAAAATTCCTTCAAATCGCTGTCACGGCTTTGCATGGCAATGTAAAGCTGACCAAACAGTGCCACATTATGTTGAAGAATCTTTATCTTTTTATCTTGTTTTGATAGCTCTTTGGCTTTGGGTCGTTTGAAAAGTGCTAGTGAATTTTGCTTGATAGGGTCATGGACAGAACGGGTGCGTTCTTCAAGTACACCTTTAACATACTCCCGATATTGCTTTGTGCCTACCTTTTCAAGAGCATAAAGTGCTTCCTTGACTGGTTCATCCATGCAATCACGCTTATCAAGAGTAACAAGGTCAGGAAAATAGTCAAGAAAAGGATTACCCATTTTAATGAAGGTTGAACATAGACTGTTGACTTGCTTCTGAAAACTTGCTTGAGCTGCATAACCACTTTCATGATGTTGCAAGTATTTGGAATCTTCTTCATCATTCGAAAGGTATTCAATCTCGAACTGGTTCTGCAGCTTAGCTAGCTCAGGCCCAGACAGCATCCAGCGCCTTAATGCCTCTGGGTTGTCCATCAGTCCAATACAGCCACCAGAACCTTTTACACTGGAATTTTCTTGCTCATGATCTTGGTCGAAAGGAATGGCAGAGAATGCTTTCTTAGTCTTTGAAAGAACCCAATGCCCTCTGTCAAACTCATCCCTAATCGAATCCGGCAAGCACTTCATATCTCGGATATGAATAGGCATCCATCTCGAGTAGTTCACATGATCAAGTGCAAAAAATAGTGGTATAAGCTGCTCCAGCACTTGTAAATAGAGTTGAAAGTTACTTTCCCTGTGAGCCCTGACGAAAATGAGGATAAGTGTCTCATATCTCAAGATCAAATCCCAGTACATAAATGTGGGATTATCAAAGACATATCACTTCCTGATTGTAGATAAGCTTCCCGTTGAAGTTTCTGGAGGGTCAATGCAGTAACTAGTAACTTGATGAGCATGTCTGCTCCGTGCAAGATGTGCCACTCTGAGGAATGAGTCAGCTATACCAGAAGAAGCAACTTTAGCTTCCGTCAAAGCAGACGTCCTCCACAAAGCCATTTCTGTATGGAGTCCACCCAACATTACAACATGTACATGCTCACCATGTGTAGCTGGCCACTTCCATTGAACATATTTTGCGATGGCAAAAAGAGGTTGGTCAAATGTTGTGACAGGAATTTGTCCTGGATTGAGATGAGCAATGATTTGTTGTTGGACATCCATTCCATGCTTAATCATTGAAGGTGTAGATGACTTTTCAGAAAAGAGAGGAAGAAGTGCACACAAACTAGGGGGGTTTTCTGGGGGCAGTTGCTGTAGAGCATGATGGGCTGCCCATGCAATTTTATCTTCTTTGGCAAGCACATTCTTCTCCAGTAAAGTTATTGCATTAGCAGCCCATGCTTCTTCCTTTGCTAGTGCCCCTTCCAAACAATTTTGAACATTTTCTTTGCTGATATTAACAATTGGTACAACAACATCAGTTGGCTTCAAAGCCACAGCAGGAACAATGGAATAACTTTCAGGAAGGTTATGCTTTCTACTTCCAAATTCAGGCAGTGTAATTGGTGATTTCTCTTCACCAGGGTTATCCGTGGTTGGACACTGAAAGAGGCCAATCCCAGTTCCATGAAATGAAGCTTGAGAGGTAGTTGAACTGGAATTATGGTCAAAGTTGTCGATAGCACCAATAGTTAATACCCCCTTCCTGAAGGAAGTAGGTGAAACAACTCCATCTTCTTCAAATCTTTCACAGATTGAAGTTGAAATTTTGTTCTCAAGGTCAAATACCCTGTCATAAGAAATACTGATTCCCATTGAATACAGCTGTGAAATTAATTTCTTGCTTCGGGTCTGTCGGTGAATATTGAGACCAATATAAATAGGCAATGGTGGTTCCCGATCCAAAGTGTGCCTTGTTTTTGTACCACAAGGAGATGATTTCTTCATGTTATAGAGAATAAATTGCCCAACAGAGAGACAAGTTTGAGATTCTTGATGGTCTTGATTTTTTATGTTAGGCCCATTTAACATCAAGGAAATTAGGGACTTCAGGCTTGAAGGAAGTGAGTCCTCCTGACATTTAGATGAGAAGGAACCATCAAATTTAAAATATTGATGGTCAAATGCATCCGTTCGAATAATCATAGCAGCTTTAGCTAGAACTGCAGCATCTTCAGAGAAATCCCTCTTCTTCAGTGCTTTTTTCAACATGTCTTGCATTCCCTCTTTGAAAATAATAACAATACTTTTGCCTTCACACTGTTCCTGGGCCTCAGGGAAATGCTTTAGCAAATCAAGTTTCAACCTGGTCTTATTAACTGTTTTTGTTATACCAAAATCATCAAGTCTTATGATATAAAGAGAATGAAGATCAGCTAATTTGAAAAGAAGAGTCCCAGATTCAAAAGCAGTTTTCATATAGTTTGTCAGTTCTACAAACACTCTAGATTCATTCATGTATTCCTGTACATTGCTTGGCTCTTGAATTAGTGTCCTTGTAACTTCTGTATCTATTCTTCAAAGTAACCAAACATTTCAAATGATACTTCACTTCTTTGGCAATTAAATCACCACCATCAATTTTAGCTAGAAGCTGTGTGTCTTGCAGTGCTACAATCATCTCTCGAATATTAGCATCAGCATCAAAAGTCACGATCTGATGAAGATCTCCTACTTCTGATCCTTTATCACAAAACATACAATTTGTAACATTCATTGCTTGGCGCTTCCTAGGCACTCTCTCGGGCTCAGCACAGTCAGCCTTTCTTTTCTTTGCTCTTGTAAGCATAGAAATGCTGTATTTCAAGCAACAGGATTTGTGCCAAGATGCACGATGAGCTAGTAAATCATCAGCAGTGAAGTCACTCCCCAAAAAGATCGTTGTTGGAAGTGCACCAATGCTACGGAACTCTTCCACATTTTCCAAAAAAGAAGAATAAAAGCTACCACCATCTTGCCTAAAACTGTCCAATGGACACTTCAAGGGCTCAGATGTCCTCTGCTGACAGATGATACATTAATTCCAATCAATTTCCATTTCCTAAGCCTCTCCACTGGAAACCTCTATATCACTGGCTGTATGCCTGTAAATTCAAAAGGCTTATGCTGAACAGTCAATATTCATTGAATTTACATTATTATACCTGATAAGTTCCTCTTTTAAAGTAGTAGTGGAGGCTACATAGGCTTGATAACTGACCGCATGGTCACCAGCATGGTTTTCATTCTTGATAATGCCCACTGTTATATTTCAAATATATCAACATTAGTTTTTTTTCTTGCAAGGTTACTAGCTAAGTCATAATAGCAAGAATTGAAACAATAAAAAGTGGGTGTGGTCAATGGAGAGGTGTGGTCTGTGAATGAGTGCATAGATGTTTTACGAGCTACCTGTAAAAATCAAATACTAGTTACATAATATTCATTTACTGCATAGTTATATAATATTCATTTATTGCATTATAATGGCGTACATTGATATAAAAAGGGTGTGGTATCTGCTTCACATGAAGGTTTCGGGGGAGGCACCTCTTCTTAAATTCATTAACATATGTTATGGAAACTATAATAATAATGTGGTAATTTTATCCGCTTCGTAACAATATCTCAAAAAATTGATACTAAGCCACCTGACTACTTGAGGTAGACTTGGTGGTCGAAAAGGGTGGGCGTGGCATTTTCGGTTTCCGTAAAACAGGAGGCGTTTTTGTGTTCAGCTAATACATTTTCAGTGCTGAGAGTAAGGTGGGGAGGCCTTGAAGGGGTGGGAGCAGCTATCAGGAGACCATAACGTGTTTGCACTGTAAGGCCCTTGAGGTAGATTTTGTGGTCGAAAGGGGTGGGCGTGGCATTTTCGGTTTCCGTAAAACAGACGTTTTTGTGTTCAGCTAATACATTTTCAGTGCTGAGAGTAAGGTGGGAAGAACTTAAAGGTTGGTGGGGGCAGCTATCAGGAGACCATAACATGTTTGAACTGTTAGGCCCTTGAGGTAGACTTGGTGGTCAAAAGGGGTGGGTGTGGCTCCTTCGGTTTCCATAAAACAGGCGTTTTTGTGTTCTGCTAATACATTTTCAGTGCTAAGAAGAAGGTGGGGAGGCCTTAAAGGGGCGGGAGCATCTATCAGGAGACCATAGCGTGTTTGCGCTGTAAGGCCCTTGAGGTAGACTTGGTGGTCGAAAGGGGTGGGTGTGGCTCCTTCGGTTTAGTATAACAGGCGTAACTATGTGGTTGTAGACGATTCTTTGGTCACACCTTGTATAGGCAAGTTGACGGGCCAATTGAGCTCATTTTCAGGTACTCGTTCCGCGTCATTCAATCACCGTCTCTTGAGAATCTGAATGTATTGCCGTGGTTAGGAAACTATGTCTAGGAACAAAAATATGAGGATTTTTAGTGTTCTTTGGAATGGAATTACTTATTTGAGTTACTGCTACTATAGAAATAGCTGATTCACTACCGGAAGTTGACACAGTAGTTGTTGTGTTAGTGTGTCTTCTGTGAAGTAGAGTGTGATGTCTATTCCCACAATGACGACAGTTGAAGGATGAATGACAGTTTTTAGTGTTGTGGGACTGACTGAGGCAGTTGAGGCATTTTCTTGCATCTTTGCAGTGCTTATACCTTTTATTCTGATCCCAGCCCAAGAATGTTGAGCATTTAGATAAGCTGTGCTCTGGAAACGAACACACAGAACAGGTTTGTGCAGGACTGGAAGTAGTTACTTTCATAACTGCTCGACTTGGCTTTGTAGCAGATTTGTTATGCTTCTGTTGAGAAGTTGAATTGTTGAGCTTCTTAAGAGCTGTGTTTAGTCGTGATTTGACAAACACAAGTATCTGTTCAGTAGTTGGAGGAGTATCTGAATCTTCAGAAGCTAGTGACCACTGATGAGCCAACTCCTTGCCAAATTGATCCTCCAATTGTGCTGCTAGAATACAGGAACCTGACAGGGTTTTGCAATCATTCAGTCCACTGAGATGAGTTGACCAATTCTCTAAAATAAACAACAAATCAGATTGATTATAATCAAATATTCTACCTGTTGTAAGTGCATTAGGTGCTCCCTGTAGACTATCCTATCACGACCATATTTAGTTTTTAATGCCTGGAGTCCTTGTTTGTAGCCATCAGAGCCAAGAGTGGAAGCCTTGACCAATTCCTTGGCTTCCTCATTGTCCATAGCATTGATAAGGAGTGATGACTTCTCACCATCCGTCAAAGTCGTATCTTTATCTATGATAGCCGTAAACAAATCATGGAAACGTTTCCAGTAGAGAGAAGAACCGTCGAAAGTTGGTAGTGACACCCTGACTTTCGACGTCCTCGGTTTGATGTCTTCAGCAGTTGATGACTCCAGCGTTGTTTTGGATACCACTTGAGCCTCGGCGTTCTTGTCGTAGACTTCTTTGCTAAGAGCTACCAATTTCAGTCTGATTTCTTCGAACTCAGGGTGATCTTCGTACGGGCGCAGAATTTTTTTGTAATCGTTAATTTCATACATCTGAACTTGCCGTCTAAGGGTTTCGAACTTTCCAATGATAGCTTGCTGCTCATTACGTATTGTTTGAGAACGAGAGGATTCGTCTTCCCAGTTGAACGTTTCTTTGTCGAGAGAGATTTCTTCAAACCGTTCCTGGGTTGCCTCGTAGATGAGGAAATGTTTGTTGAGTTCCGCGATCTTCTTATCGAGATTGGCAGGGTCGATGGCTCCTAGTTGAAGTGTGAATATGTCTTTAGACGAGTCATAAATTTGAATTATTATTCTTCCCCGGTAGGAGCGTTTGCTTTGAATTTTGCCGAGGTCGATCATAGATTGTATGACTTTGATCTCGTCTTGAATGGATGTGGCAATATTAGCTAAATGAGTAATAGCTAACGAGTACGAGTCGTCGAAAGACGATAGTTCTGTGGGATGACCACTGAGAGTTGAGTTGAAAATGTCCACTTGAAAGGATGAATATTGTTGAATGGGAAGTTAGAAGAGTTGAAATGGAGAGTCTTCCCAGTTGAACGTTTCTTTGTCGAGCTCAAAGGACCAAAAATGTCTGGGGCGTAACTCCCACGCAAGGATAATTGAAACTGAAGGACCAGCTCTGGTATATAACCTGAGCAGTAGAGAATATGAGCTTCGCCCAGAATTAAATTCAAGTCAATGTAGAATATAACTTTAACATATCTGTAAAATGGCAAAACTGACAAAAACAATAAAAGTAAACAATTATATCCTAGAAACTAATGTTCGATGATATGTTCGGCGAGGTTCGACGATCTTCGATAATATGCCCGGAGGAATCCTTCTCACTCTATTGCTGATGGGTGAGACTTCTGTCTGGTTTGACCCAGACAATAAGATACTGGGGAAAAAATTGTTTGCCGTGTTTAGGCCGATTTTCTCAAAACCGGTCATGTATGCACATTTACAGCATATCTATCAACAATAATGGTGTTTGAATGGGTGTGGTTAGGGGGTGTCGGCAAAATCTCTTTCTACTTGCTTTTCTTAAAGAAACACCAATATTATGTGTGTGTTTTATTGTGTGTGTACTACACGTATAGGTGTGAAAAATGGTGTGTAGAATTGTGCGTGTGTGTGTTTGTGTATATGTTTGTGTGTGTGTTTGTGTATGTATTGGTGTATTGGTTGATTTCTTGGCTCAGGACCTGAGGTCCTTAGTTTAACTCCCACTTTGGGAATTTTTCATCTGTTTTTTCTTCTTTCTGTACCTCCCTCTAGCCCCACCAGTCCATCCAGCTGTGGTTGGGTATCTGGCATTTGCTGGAATGCAAACTCAAGGTCTTTTCTCGTGACATGGCAATGGTCCAGGTGGGACTTCAGGTGCCCACACCTCTTACTGTGAGGATAGGCCTTTCTCCTGTAAGTTCTCTGGCTCCACTCATAGTGATTGCCAGATGTGTGTGACCTGTGAAGGTTTTAGTCCAATCCTTCTTTAAAAGTAAATCCTGTAATACTTAATTAATTGTCTCTAATTCTTCAACAGATAGTTTAGTTAAATATCAGTAAGAATAATACATTTAATGACATCAAGATAACATAGAACAACAAATGATACAATAACTAACCACAAAGTTATTAAGTTTACACAAAATAGTTGCTAAGGTGTATATCTAGGTAAAGCTAAAAGGCATATTGAGGACATCGCTACTAAGCGTGCTCAACCATCATCATGCCCACAACCTCCACATAAGAAAATGAAACTTTTTGTTTATATTTTGCTTATAGCAGACTGAGTTAATAGCTTCTCTGCAGTTGATGCACACAATGGTGAATACCTTCAAGCTCCTTGGCTACCATAAAGGTTAATCTACCATAAAGGATAATCCTCTTCTTTCTTTTTTTATAATAAAAATGTCCCACATCTGCAAAACTTCTTAAGTTGCAAGATTTCTTAGGTTGCAAAATGTTATGGCGCATGGTTATTATGGTATTGAACCCCTTTACCAGACGTAATTAAAACAAACTGGGCCTTTCTTAGTAGCTGTGAGTGCTTGTTGTCAATAGATACTGGTAATTCAGATAGTCAGAATGACATATATTAGGGACTACAGAAAATACAGGTACTCTGGAAATTGAGGTAAGTGGTTCTGTGTTTGTTAGCTAAAGTGTATAAGGGTCACAATGACTATGTACTTAGCTATAAATTCAGAAATGGACTGATAGATTCTTTTGAAGTGTTTTGTTTGTGCACTGGCTCGCTCTCCCTTTGTGCTCAAGCACATCACTACTATGTGTCATGATTTGAATTGTTTTTTTTGTTTTTTGACTAGACATCAAGATTAATAATGAACATATAACAGGTAAGAACTTGCTGATCAACATAAAAATGCACACACTAACTAATGCTGATTGTCTATGTTCATCATTATAAAGTTATGGGTGTATCTTATAATTATTTAGTGCTACATTATTATATAAGTTATTATAATCCACTGTCACCCATGACTTCATAGTGATTATAACATACTGATGATTCCTAATAAGGATGAAACAATCACAGCATAGTTGTCATTTCAGTGGCTATTTAATTAGGGTCAGAATTAGGGGGAATAAATAAGTGGGTTAGAATTGCTTGTTGTGTAACAACAAGTACATATGTACTCTCATTCTAGATGTGAGAGGACAATGTGACACATTTTAGTGGTCTGTGGTAGAGGTGTAAATATCTTGTAAGCTTCAGCTATAACCAGTTACCAAGAAATTTCATTAGTATTGCATCTTTTAATTAAAATTATGCCCATATTTTTTCCTTGAACATGTATTTTTTTTTTTTTTGAGAGAAAGGAAAAAAATAAGAGTTGTTTGTTTGTGCCTCTCTTGTGTGAGGAATTATTTTTTAAGCTAGTTATAATAAGGTCAGTCTAGAGGTCATTATGCACAAAAACAATAAAATGAAGGTATTTAATTTGTTGATCACTGTGTTACAAGCTAGCCACTCATAGGAAAATCAGACACAATGTGGCATGCATGAATGCTATAATTCAAAAGTTTTTGCAGAGGTAAATTTGCAAATTTTGCGTTAAAACAATAACGCAATAAATTTTTAAAATTACAATGTATATATTATTTCTTTTTGTTTTTTCCTTATAACTCATATATAAAGTGATGAATTTGTCTCTAATCTAAAGTTTGTGATAGTGATGTAGTTGGAAAGAAATACAGTTTAAGACAAAACTATGAATGCCTGAGAGTATTCTGTTTCTGTTATTGTTATTATAGTGTACTTTACTCCAGTTCCAGTATGACCTTATTTGGTCATATCACTAATGGGTTTGTGGTAATAATACCACTTCTCACATTAAAGCAGCTGCCCTAGATACATCCAAAGAAAGTTAGATATGATTTATAAGAAAAACTGTATTCTTGCCAATTAACAAATCCAGTCTTGGCTTCACAAAGATGTTGAAAAACTTAATTATTCATATAGAAGTGTATTTAATTGCATTGCAAATACATCACATCCACACATCCACACACAACACACACACACACACACATACTCAGTGGGCTCCAATGAAATATCCTAATGGTATTTTCCCCTTTTCTTCTCCCAGTAGCTTTTTTTTTAGGGACTTTCCATATTTTCTCTTTCCTCTCTTTGTTTCTGTTTTGTATTAGCAATGCATGTATTTCATGTAATCATAAATTTTGCTAGTATTTAATCCTTTCACCGCCAAGTTTATGATGACCAGTTTGGTAACATGAAAATTAAAAATATTTTATTTTTTATTGTTATTTTTTGCTCAGATAGTCAGCAAGAGATATAATTTAAAAGCAAGTACAGACATAATTATTTACTATGACATAAAAAATGTTTATTGTCTGCACAAAGAATAGTTAAAAATAATTCGGACTTGCCGTTACCAATGATACTAATTGAAACTCTATTTCTGACGGTCTCAGCAGCTTCAGGTTTTTGGCAAAGTTTCATACACGACTTATTCATCTTCTATGTGATGGAGTCTGAGCTTCTGTCCCTCATAGTACTATAAAACATTTCAAGTGCACAGACAACTCAACAGTTAGCATTCCAGCAGCCATATTTCTTAATTGTAAAAATCACAATTCATGTGCTATCAGACTTGCTGTTTGTCTACTCTTTTCCATTTCAGCATACTAGCACATTAATATCATATCAACCTTCCCACAAAATGTTTGTGTGGTTATGAGGTAACTTTTGTGGTAAGAGGGACCTAGTAAATTTAAAAGTGTTTAAGCCAGAAAAAGAGCAAATATTAATATGGATCTTTCTAATTTATGCTGATTATATTTTTAGCCAAAGTTTCATTACAAAAAAAAAAAATCCAGCAGCCATATTTCTTAATTGTAAAAATCACAATACCTGTGCTATCAGACTTGCTGTTTGTCTACTCTTTTCCATAAGCTACAACCCACGACTTCCAAGACCTTCACATTTTCCCTTTATATGTTGAGTAGTACCACTTGCTGCAGTCTCGTACTCAACAGAACACCAATTATGTGCCGTCAGAACACCTTTTCGGTGTTGGCTGGAAATACCTCCCCTTTCTGCAGTGAAGAGCCAGAATTAGTGGATTGAAAAGGCTTTATCATCACAATTATCAAGTTCTGACCCTTCATACAAACCAGATTAAAACTTTCTTATTTAAAGGGGTCTGGGAAAAAGAAAAGGAAAAAATTAAAAAAATCTTAATTGTTGCTGGGAATTTGAACCCGGAACCCTGGTTTCAGCTACTAGTATGCTCAGTGTCATAGCTCAGTGGTTATAGAGGGGGAGGGCGGGTAAGTTTAACTTAACTTAGAGAGACAAGCAGTGTAAGAGTTGAATTACCTGGAAATAGAAGAGGGAGGTTATAGTCATAGTTGAGGGTTTAATAGTTTGGAATAAAGATGTAAATGGAACAAAATACATTTAAAACTGAACTAGCAATGCCTGAGATTATTATTTTTCTGTTATTGTTATTATAGTGTACTCCAGTTCCAGTATGACCTTATTTGGTCATATCACTAATGGGTTTGTGGTAATACCACCACCTCTCAATGAAGCAGCTGCCCTAGATAAAACCAGAGGCTGGTTAGGTGTCTATAGTCTGTCCAAGTTGAGTTGGCCAGAAAATAACTTGAATATCTTTTGAACCAAAACAGCTACTCATCCAGGGTTTGCACCATTAGAAAGCTGTATTCTTGTCAATCAACAAATCCCAGATTTGATTTCACAAAGAAGTTGGATAGCTTAATTATTCATAATTCTGTTCATCTGCTATCTGACAGTTTAAGAACTTCCTCTACAAAATAATTTTAATATTACTACTAAACTATAGAAGTGCATGTGATGATATTTCAGTGTGCAGGAGAGTGTGTATGTGTCATGATATTTTAGTATGTGGGAAGAGAGTGTGTGTATGTATGTGATGATGTAGGAGGAGAGAGTGTATGTGTGTGATGATATTTCAGTGTGTATGAGAAGAGTTTGTATGTGTACAATTTGAACTGTTTTTTCGACTAGACATCAAGATTAATAATGAATATAACACATAAGAAAAAATGTCGATCACCATAAAAACACACACACTAACTAATGCTGATTGTCTATGTTTATCATTATGAAGTTATGGGTATATCCTATAATTATTTAGTGCTACATTATTATATAAGTTATTATAGTCCACTGTCACCCATGACTTATAGTGATTATAACATACTGATGATTCCTAATAAGGATGAAACAATCACAGCATAGTTGTCATTTCAGTGGCTATTTAATTAGGGTCAGTATTAGGGGAAATGAATAAGTGGGTTAGAATTGCTTGTTGTGTAACAACAAGTACATATGTACTCTCATTCTAGATGTGAGAGGACAATGTGACACATTTTAGTGGTCTGTGGTAGAAGTGTAAATATCTTGTAAGCTTCAGCTATAACCATAATTACCCAGATATTTTATTACTATTGCATCTTTTAATTAAATTACAAATACAGCTGTAACCATAGAGAGTTGTGTGTATGTGTTTGTGTCTTTCTTGTGTGAGTAATAACTTTTTTCAGCTAATTATAGCAAGGTCAGTCTAGAGGTCATTCTGCATGAGAGGTCATTGAGAAATAGTAATAATTTTAGTTTAGGAAAGAGAGAGAATTTGTGTATGTACATATTGTATACACACACCACATGGGGTGTGTCTATATGTGTGGTGTGTGTATATGTGTGGGGGGTGTATGTGTATGTTGTGATAGTGGCTTGAATATGTGTTTGTGTAGAAGATAAATTAGTTGTGGTGCAGCAAGATAGTAGAGGCCAAGTTATTCACTCATTCACTATGTGACTATTCTTAGATGTGCATATAGGGTTACAGGTTGAGGTGTAAATATTTTGTGAGTGTTAGCCATAACAGCAGTTCTTATTAATCTCACTATTATTATTAACTATTATGATTAGTTCATGACCATAAAAAATTTCCCCTTCAAATTGTGTTATTGATGTTGTTTAGAGGAGAGAGGGTTTTTGTTTGTGTGTATGTGTTTGTGTGATTCTTTATGTAGAGATAATATTTTCAGGTAAAATTATAGTAGTGAGGTCAGCCTGCTCCAAGAGGCTATCTTTCATTCCTACTGCCAGTCAAATTGCAGCTGTTATGTACCTAAGGTGCTCCTAAAGCAGCTGTTAGCTGTAGAAGATAAATGAATTAGCAGAGTTTCCTTTACAACTGCACCTAAAGTACTTTTTGAGTATTTTATTAATGGCTGGATGTTTCTTCATAATAATTTTCTAAAGAATATTCTAAACTTTTTGAAGTGTATTTAAACTGTGGGTTGTCATGCAAGCCATAAAACTTTTGTGTGTACTAGTTAAAATTTTGATTTTGTTGTTGTTGTTCTTGTTGTGTGTGCATGTGTATGTGCATGAACTCAAGGAATATTGAAGTTGGCTAAAGATTAAAATTTGTAATTACTTCTTGACTGTCATATTTTTATTTTACAATATCTAATATTAAAACAAATTTTGAAGTAAGCTGTATAGAAATTCCAAACAAAACCAAATATGCTCCTTAAAGATTCTATATTATTTCTTTAGAATTTTTCTTTTAATTTGATTTGGTTTCCTAACTTTAATATCCATACCAAGTCTCTCCCATGTAGCAAAATATCCTGTATTATTATATTAGTTCACTTCAGACTGTAAAAAATAAACTCAAATCACAAGACATAGCAATAGTAGCTATGTATTGGAAGATTCTCAGTTGATGTGTTGTTTATTTTTTTTCATATATAATACACGTAGGTTTGGTTGACATGACCTTGCATTATTAGCAAAGATCGTCTATGAATTTCCAGTCCTATTTTCAACTATTGTTTTTTTTTAGCAATGCATACTTACATGTAAAGTAGCAATTCTAATTCTCTTGGAGAATTACAACACATGGGGTACTAAAATATAGTGCTTTTCCAGTGTTAGTATTATTATGTAGATACTCCCTTTACCAAATATAACTGCTGTGAAGTTGTGAAGCTACAGGAAGACAACTACAATTTGCAAGTATAAATAGACACAGGATTTGACAAATAGTTAGAGGAGGAAGTAGAGTTAGCTGCAATCAGTGGTGGGTGCATGATTTGGAGGTTAGTCGCTTTGTGAGAGGTCATTCATTGAAGTTTTAGTGTAATACGTGCTACACCCAATGAAACTTATAAAGAAATAGAAATTCTCCAGCCACAAGGAATTGCACACACAAAACATGAGTAAACATACCGCAGTGTAAATAACAAGACTGTATGGATGTTATTCAGAAGTCTGGCCTCACCTGTGCCATCCAGTCCAAAAGTTGACCTCATCACTGAGTGGACCAAGTCAGGATACAGAAATATACTCAAGTTATTGCTAGTTGTGTGGCCCACCATTAGCTACCAATTCAAACAACTTGAAAACATACACTAACTACCTTTGTATGCTATTATAATATATGGCTAATAATTAATCCTCTTAACTCATTTTAATAGCAGTAACAATTAAACCGCATTAAATTGAAAGTTTTTAACAGAAAAAGTAGAATTTAAAATATAATTTTGAATGTTTAAAGTATGAGATATTATAAAACAATGCCAGTAAATACTGTGAAATCAACATTGTGCTTTCTCAATGAAGTGCTGACAGTTTAATCCACAATTCTATCACACATAACATACAGTAATCTGTTCACTTGGATTCTCAGTCTCTTTCTACTCTTCTACTCTAATCCACTCTCCTTCTCTTCACTCTCATCTTCTCCTCGTCATACTCGGGACTGTAACACAATAATAATAATAATAATAATAGTAACAATTCAATACAATAAACATACTTACTAGAGTCGTTGCTGTATTTTATCTGCCACTTGTCTACAATAGTCCACTTGAGACAATACAGTAACAAACTTCTTGAGGGCAGCAGGTCTAGATGATAAGACTGTACGAATGCTACTCAGAAGGTTCCTTGTCTTCTCTACATCAATCCAGTTCTGACGTTGAAGGAGCTGGTCATACATGTCAGGAGATATGAGTTCTTCACTGTAGCAGTGATCAGCTACTGTCATAACACAAGGCGTCACTGAGTGGACCAAGTCAGGATACACTCTCAGAAATATACTCAAGTTGTTGCCACCTAATAATAAAACATTTTCAATAATACTAGCTAAATACAAATAACAACTTCACTCACTTTCAAAGATTTCTACTGCAGGATCTTTCTTTTTGTATTTCTAATACAAAATAAATGAGAGTTAGTAAATACAAGTCAGAATAAATAGTCTATTTCTACATACCTGTCCATACCAAATGAGGTGTCTATTGGTGAGTACAACTGCTTGTGGGTTGTCTGGATTGAAGAGACATTTCATGACTTTGGAGACAGAGTGCGCTCCATCAACGACCCCGAGATGATTCCCTTCTTCATGTGAACGACAGTCAAAGGCAAACTGGTAGTCCATGAAGCTGTTGTAATTCATTCTGGAACTGGCCTTCTTTAGAGTGTCCTCTATTTCTTGTTTTAAAGCAGTACATTCATGATGAATGGAGTCTTGGAATGTAGGATCGCATGAAACTACCACTTCAAAATATTTAGATCGAGATACAAATGTTACACGAATTAAATTGGATCCGTACAAAAAGGTCACCATGTTTTTCTTGACACCTTCTCTGATGAAAGTGAAGGACTTGTTAGATACGAGACAAGCCATAGAAGCAGAAAAGAGTCCCATAGGAGTAAACCCACTACTGAAGTACATCAAGAGAGGCTCCATCAAACATGATCTACAGGATTCTTTGTGAAATAGGTCAAGTTCCATTGCACTCGTGTTTTCTAACACGCAAGGTATGATGTACTCTTTTTCCACTTCTAAGACTGACTTAGAATATTCAACTGACACAATCTCAGCTATAATGTGAAGATGTGCAAGCAAAGCTACCAGCTGCTCTGGTGGAATGACATCTCCTGAAATTTTAGATGTAGCCAATTTCAAATCTTTCATAGTGAATCGACCTGTCTTCCTGAATCTCTCAGCTGTAGCCTTACCTACGTTATCAAAGCTCATTGCTTCAAGAATGACACCAGTGATACTGTCATACACTATCTGGATGTCTATGATGACCAGGTCTTCTAAACAAGGCACACTGGGGAAGTACATCAGAACACCGGCATGGTGGTGAAGAAACCACAGGGCTACTTTGGTCTCGTAGGGTGTCATATTGAAGGCATTGGACAAGGCCAAGCAGGTCTCCATGCTGGCTGTCTTTACCTCTCTCATGCGAAGACACAAGCTGAACAGAAGCCACACAGCTGGAATCTTCAGCTTCTTAAAGTGTTTCTCCATGGCATTCTCCAATAGCTGATGCAAGTGATGGATTTCTTCTACTCCGCCTTTCATGTTGTCCAAAGAAACAACAAGCTTGTCTTGTGAGCAGAACTGCACTATGTCCTTCCTGTAGAAGTCTGTGTCTCGAATCACCTTTTGAAGCTGTGAGTCGACTGTAGTGATGTCTTGCTCAGAAACTTGGTCTTTGTGAGTACCCACTATATACACTACTGATTTGGAGGACTCCAGAATCTCACCAATGATGGACGAGTTGCCTGCTCCTGGTAGAGGTTGAAGATGGGCAGAGGAACTGAAACAAGATATACTGGCCAGGGTACGCAAAAGCATCTCTTGCAGTGTAAACTCAGAGTTTTCTGGTGCAGTTGTCTCTCCTGAAGCTCTCTGATAAAAGACTCGATACTCCTCGTCTAACTTGAACTTGTAGCTAAAGAAGAGCAAGTAGAGGCCAGGTCCTGTGGTGAGTGCTGGTAGCATGTCCATCAGCTCAGGCTGCCCTCCAGTGTCCTCCATTCTCAAGAAAGCTTTGAAAGAATGCTTCATATTTTCTGCAAACTGTGGTTGCCTTGAAACTCTCTCGTATATGGCAGCTATTTCAGAATAATCTTGTGATGTTACCATCTCATCTGCTAGTTGGACATGTGTTGGTGAGAGAGGTGAGGATTTCTTTTGTCTGGACTGCTTCGATGTTGGTTGTGGTGGTTTTTCCACAAGGTGAGACTGCTCTGTACTGCTAGCCTGACTGACCTCTGCCATTGTTGCAATATCTCCATAGGGACGAGCTGCAGTCTCAGAAGTGAATTTAGTCTCCAGACCTTTTCTAAGACTATGAAGGAGTAGAGATGCTTCCTCAGTGAGGTTCTGTACAATGGTCCAGTGTGTTCCCTTATCTGCTGTAGTTGTATCAGACGAGTCTTGGACTAGCATATTAGAACAACACTCCACTGTGCCTGTGCTGCCATGAATCTGTTCCTCTTCTTTGGCTGACATAAGATCTATGATCTCTTTCGTAACGCGACGGCGAGTTGTAGTCTTGCCTTGTCGTGGTGGACCAAGAAACATAAGCTTTAAAGACGGAAGCTCCAGAACCTCCTTGGAAACAATGAAGTGTTTGTATGCTTCTTCATACTTGTAGTCATCTATCACATAAAATAAAAAATAAGTCCATTTTTTGGAGAACAGATAGTAAAGAGAACTACTGTAATGAACCCAAAACCTGATACAGACACTGGGATTTCTTGCTCAAATGAAGTGGTTTCCAAAGAAAATATCCCCTTTCTTAAACTATGTAACTGCCCTGATGCATGTGCACCAATGACTTCTGACACAACTTTTATTATTCACACTGGCAATAGCTCACATACTCCTGTGCTTTGGTGCCTTTTGTAGTGACTTCTAGCTAATGAAGCAGCACTTGATTGTTGCTCCTAAAGCAGTGAGTTTACAGTAGTCCTATAATTACAAGTGATATAGTTGCACAGGTTTTACTCTACAATAACCCACAGACTCCTATGCTTCTACCCTCAGCTGGCTCCAGCAATAGGAGTGTGGGCAGCTGGTTTTATAGCCTGGAGCTAAGCCAGTAGAAGCAGCTGCCAGTGCACCAGCTGCAATTTAGCTCAGACATTCTCAGCTAACTAGTGATGTGCTTGAGCACAAATGGCGAGCGAGCCTAAATACTATACTATTTTTATATGAATGATTTTGACTTCTAACACTGAAGCTACTGAAAATAAGGTCCAGTTTTTTTAATTTAGCATACAGGGTAAAGGGATTTCAGTGCCATAGTAACAACTCTCTGCAACTGCTTGAATTGAAGGAAAAAAACAACAAAACAATACACGTTATTTAAAAGTTTTCTTTGTGATATTCTTTAGCTAAGTAGTGGTTGTAACACACAATGCTTTGACACAACTGGAAATCACCGACACAGAGGCTTACCTTTAGCGGGTATAGTACATAGTGGACAATGTA
>WLWD01000832.1_pt1 | contig 36820 bp, 29 predicted proteins | sample 6712731 | NCBI WGS metagenome assembly WLWD01 (sample SAMN12718690, study PRJNA576275) | sponge metagenome | isolation source: marine sponge | host: Mycale hentscheli | place: New Zealand: South Island, Marlborough, Capsize Point | collected 2014-11-01 | reverse complement strand
TTGCTGTTCATGAGAAAAGGCCTTGAGTTTGCACCCCAGCAAATGCCAGGTAACCAATCACAGCTGGGTGGACTGGTGGGGCTGGTAGGAGGCAGAAAGAAAATCAGATGGAAAAAATGCCAGAGAGTTGGGCTTGAACTAGGGGACCTGAGGCCCTGACCCCAGGACACAACCACTACACCACACAGCCACACACATACACACACACACACACACACACACACACACACACACACACACACACACACACACACACACACACACACACACAGAAACAAACAACCCAGGCTCACATATATGCACAATTTGTAAGCATGCCTGTATTACAATAATGGAATTATGAATGGACTAAGGGAGGGAAGGGGGGGAGCAGCTTATTGCAGAATTTAACTACTACTGCATTAATAATTTTGGGGTGGGTGCAATCAAACGTGATTTCTCCCATAAACTATAAAACACATGCCCTTGGAGCCCCACCTACCCCCCTCCCCCCTCCCCCCCATTTTCTTACACACCAATGAAGAGTCAGAAGTAAAATCAACCTGGCAGCCCATTACAATATCCAAGTAAAAAATGGCTAGCTAGACTCTCCATTTTTTGAATTTATAAAAAATAAAAATAAAAAAATAAAAATAAAAACCTCATACTTGGCTAAATTTTTTTTAACTACATAGCTAACTGAAGTCTAAAGCTATTAGCTATAGCTAGTGTTGTTTTGGTATAGAGATTCCACACATTTTTAGTTTTTATAGTTCTTTATAGCTAGTTACTAAGTAAAAAAATTGACGGCTTAGTTTCAGTGTTTTTTTCCTTTTAATTTTACCTGAAAATGTAGTCAGTTTCATTTTTTTTCATGTAAAATAATTGGTTAGTTTGAAGGTCAATTAAATTAGCTAGCTAGTAGCTATCTTGTGTGGTTTCTCAATTTCTTCTATATCTATTGTGTCTGTAACTTGTGTACTTTTCAGTAATTACATATCTTCTTGAATATACTTTAAAGAAAAGTATCTATTTTAATGTTTTACAGCTAAATGGCTAGTTTTTCTCCACTCAATAATCACACTTATAGGTGAATTGACAACAAAACACGTGCTGTTTTAGTTGCTCTTATTTTTCATCCACTGCTCTGGAAGTTTTGGTTTTAATCAAGATTTGCTGTCTTCTAAAGTAGCAATTTAGTTTACGTTCTTTACAGCTTAGATTTAGTTTTGCTTACCAAAATTAAAATACCCCAAAACTAAGAGATTTTTGTTTTTCAATTTAGTTAACTAAAACAACATTCGTCTATTTACTCAGTTGCACGACCAAAACTAAAATTTAAGTTTAGAAAAATAAATAATATCTGATTTACATTCAAAAAATGTTAATCCTAAACAACATTTGATTTACATACTATGATGTAACAATAAATAAGTATTACTAAGGAGGCTTACAGCCACAGTAAGCATCAGGCCATCTTTTTTATTGTAAGTACCTAAAGTACCCAACTCCTGGAGAAAAAATAATTGGCATTGCCAAGCAATGTGCCCTTACTGCTGCATTACTACAGTAAGTAGTAAAAACTTGATTTAATTGTCTTGCTAATGACAATCAACTGGTGAGGAATAGGGTGGGAGTCATACTTTGGTTGTCATTAGTGTAAAATGGTATAAAAACTGAGAATGACACAAATTACCAAACATGCATCAATTTTATGTGAACAATAACCGCATTAAGTTCATTACTGATGGCAATCAAAATGTCTTGTCTGTAAACATAAATCATAATTTATGTGCTTCATTTTATCAATTTTCTGAATTTGTTTCATTACAAAGGTATCAAGAGAATAGTTTTGCAAATGAGAAGCTACATGTAAACTTCAACTGCAAATAGGTAAAGGGTTTCACAGTCAAAAACAAAACATTTCAATTATTTTCCTTATCCAAGTCCATTAAACAATGTACATATACAATTGTGCGAACAGGTAAAGGGTTTCAAGTCTATCAGTTGTCAAACCATTATATTATTCTCACATCTCATCGCTTTTCCCTGCAAATTTTGTCTCCACAAAAACCGAGCTGATTTTTTCTCCCTCTAACCTTACCGCGTCGATTATTTTTTTACCGCGTCGATTATTTTTTTAAAACCAAGCCGATTCTTCCAGAAACCGAACCGATATTTTTATCGGGTCGGTATTTTTTTACGTATTTATCGCCAATTCCGGAAATTAATTTTGAAACAAACGGCCTTCCATAGGTTTTACCCTCCAGTATTTTAGCACTAAGTTGAGATAAATTTTAGCTTTTTATTAGCATAAAAAACTCAATTTTTTTTGTTTGAGTGAAGTGCCCCCTTTTCCCATAGACTGTCACAGTTATTCACAAAATTGTACAGTGTTAACTAACTCAGTGGCATTTGGAATCAACTATTAAAGCTCTTTTATCTAGCCAGAGTGTTCTTCCTTTGATGCCACATTCTTTTCGTATAATATTAAAACAAGGATTGCAAAGACACAATAGATGAGAGTACCTTCAGTGTAGCGAGTTTCTCCCAATGGTTTGACCATCAGGCTTGTTTAGGTTCATGCATAGCGTTTAAGCTTTATGAATCCTTTACACCCAATTGCAGTAAACCAATTGAACCTTTTAATTCTATTTGTTTGTGAGTTTAACCGCCACAACCAACAGCAACATTTTTTTACATGAGGTAAATGGTTTTGATGTTTGGTGAGCCATAGAAAAAATGACCCCAATTGGAAGTAGTTTACAAGCCTGGAGAGTAGTTTACAATTAAAATTGAAAAAAAAAAAAAAGAAGAAGAAGAAGGTATTGAATAATTGCCATTGACATGTGTACTATACTTGGTGTTTAATGTCATGATTTTGAAAATTTGGTTCACAAAGTCCTCCAATAAAGGAAATCACATGATTATTTCTGGCATTAATGGCTAGAGAGAGTGCAGTGTGATTCTGAGTAGTTATGAGGTCCACTTGAGCTCCATTTTCTAAAAGCAGCTGTACAATTCTTCCATTTTCATTTTTACTAGCAACCATCAGTGCCGTTTGACCATCTTCTGTTTGTAAGTTGACGTTGGCACCGTGCTCCAGTAGCAGTCTGGCAACTTCAAAATGGTCGCAGTCACATGCTATCATTAGGGCAGACCATCCGTACTTGAATACTTTCACCTTTGTCTCTCCCTCTGTCTTTACTGTGGTAATTTTGTTGTTGCTTTGGTGAATGGTTATATCAGATACCGAGAAGTCATTGGCCTGGTACGTGTGAGCTCCTCTTTCTTGTAACATACTCGTGACATCATTGCGACCGGCTCTAGCTGTCATATTTACTATCGACGTGAAATTCTCCGTCATGTCTTGTCCGTTTGTAAATGAAAATGTAAATCCCACTCCTGGTAGTTTCAGTGTTATAGAATGGTCTAACATCTTGTAAATGCTATTGGATTCTATGCCAGCAACAAGTTTGCAGTATTGGTCTCCTGTGCTTGATAGCATTACATCGTACAAGCTATTGTTCATTTGCTTATCCGGCGTGGCATTGTGCTGTAGTAAAACTTTGACCACATCCACATGCCCCTCGAGACTTGCCAGCATGAGAGCAGACATTCCATTATTCTCTTGCAGATCCACTTGAGCACCATTCTGTAGTAGTAGTTCAACTAATTCCGGGTATCCGTTTTGACTTGCGATTAATAAAGCAGAAAATCCGTTTGACTTTTGGAGATCCACCTGAGCCCCGTTTTCTAGGAGTAGCTCGACAATTTCCACGTGCCCTTTCAGACATGCTAACATTAGAGCAGACCCTCTATCTTTTTCTTGCAAATTTACCTGAGCCCCTTTCTCTAGCAGTGTTTTAACCACTTCAGTATGGCCATTTTGACTGGCTAGCATCAAAGGAGACCCCCCAATTTTCTGTTTCAGATCCACCTGGGCCCCACTCTCAAGCAATGTTTCAACCACTTTAGTATGCCCATTCTGACTTGCAAGCAATAAGGCAGACAGCCCATCACTCTGCTGTAGATTCACCCGAGCCGTATTCTCAAGCAGTATTTTAACCACTTCAACATGGGAATTTTGGCTAGCTGACATTAAAGCGGACCATCCATCATTCTCTTGCAGATCCACTTGAGCTCCATTCTCTAATAGTATTTTGACCACCTTGATGTGTCCGTAAAAACTTGCTGTCAATAAAGACGACCATCCATATTGGTTCTGCAAGTCCACCTGAGCACCACTGTTCAGTAAAGTCAGGACTACTTCAGCATCTCTGTTCCTACTTGCTATATTCAGAGGGAACTCTCCATCTTTGTTTAACAGATTCACTTCAGCTCCGTAGTTTAGTAGCAGTGTGACAATACCTGAGTGCCCACAATTGCAAGCAGTATGGACTAAACTGTACTTCCTGTTCACATCAGCCAAGTTTATGTCTCTGTGGTTCAGAGCAAGTTTTACTGCATTGAAATCTCCATGTCTACAGCCAAGCCACAAGTCGAAAATTGCCTCTTCTTGAGTAAGACTTTTCTTATTGCCCAGTTTCTTTGTGTCACTTTCCATGTATTATTTCTATTTGGCTGATAGTAAGTTATAGCTGTACAGCATGTGACTCAAGTGATTTGTTTACAATGGTTGTCATAGTGATAGGACAGTTAGTCTTAACGACACTCCCCGTGAATATGTTTGTTCTCAATCTATAAATTCATGTACACTAAAATCAACTACATTATATCTGTAAGTGTGCCATTACAATATAAACAACAGCAACAATAATAAATATATATTATTCATTTGATACAGGAGAATATCACGAGTCTGTTGGCTCAGTATTTACGCGAGTGCCGCAGGCACGAGCGTAAATACCGCCAATCAGACGAGTGATATTCTCGGGTATCCAATGGATAATAAATTTATTAGGTACTGCTCATGCGCGAATACCTTGGTAACATTCTATAACCTAGGGGGACGTAATAACCCAACGTAATAACTATGAACACAGGTGATATGGAAAAATATTGCCCTAAGCCACATCCTGTTTACTTTAATGCATTTTCTATGTGGCAACAGTTATCAGGCTCTGTTCAGTACCTAATAAAACTAGTTATTGCGAAGTTGAGGCACAAATTGTCTTCTTGTTGTGGAAAATAGACAAAAATGATGACTGAATAATAAGAGCAAAATATAGCTGTAACATTAGCCGTAAAAAAAGTTGCTAGGAAATTATAATTTAAGCCTATCTTGAAGATTGATTAGACTAGCTGTTCAGGTGATATACATGTATGCCAACATATCACTAGGTCAAAATTGGGTCTAGCCAAACATCAAGTTGGATATTACTTATATACATAGGACTTGAATTCTAAAGACAAACTGTGTTGTAATCCATCATGATCCAGGGGGAGCTGAGGGGGCCAGGCCCATCCCCCTACCAACCAAGTTTTGATTAAGGATGAATTACAACAATAATAGGCAATACAGTTTATATGTCAACTGCATGCTAACTTATTCTCTTCACTCATAAATTAACATTTAAATCATATACAATCAATCATTAATATTTTAAAATTTTTTGGGCTCCTCCCTGTTGCTAGCACTGGATCCGCTCCTGGAATACATATGTGTAGATATTGCTCTGTTGGTTAGATAATTAACATCTGACAAAGGTATTAAATTTAATGTTATAATTTTTTTTAAATGAATATAAGAATAATATAAAATTGTACATGTATGTGACCATGTATGTAATATGACCATGTACCAAGTCCTATACATGATTCCAGTTTATGATAATATCTCTTTAATCTCACGATGAATCTGACATAAAAAGTCAATATAAGTAGTCCCCTCCCACTGACCAGTCCCTTTGTCTTCCTTCAGCTGACGACGGAAGAAAATTTCACTTTTGTCTTTTTGCCGAGACACAATCAGCTGTACAAGAATGAACATTTCGTGTATTGGCTTCATATGTCATACAGCACTTAGTGGTCATGCAGTGACTATTTCTATAAGAATGCTACGCAACCTTATAGTGCACTACAGAATAAATGAACTGAGTTCGGACCTACTTGGGACAGTGCAAGACAGAATCATCATATTGGTAACTGTAAGTGGTACCAATTTCACCCTAGTCTTGTCGAATAAGAACAATAACAGAAATCTGATTTATTTTTATTATTCGCTGTTTAAAAAAAAAAAGCAATTGCTTTTAATAGTCCTGATTTAGTACTGAGCTTAAGGGTCCTAAAATGTAACACAAATATTATCAAGGAAGCATAGGGCCTATCGAAAAGAATATGTCCTCTCTCATTATCTAGTTTTGCTAAGCGCAGGATTAATTACAGGAAAAGATTTGGAGTGTTTGATCATAAACTACTGCAATGCAACTAGTTCATCCAGTAAGTTATCACTGGCTACAACATAGTAACTTTAGCCTTCCCCCCCAATGATATATCCACACTTGCCTTCATAGAGTTCCTATGCTGTGACTGTAGAATCTCCAGAACTCCACGAACACGGAATGACAGAGGATTATCTAATGCAGGAAGTGCTCTCTATATAGAAAAATAACAATAAATGCATTGATTAACTGCTACTACAGTAATGGCAATAACAACACTACCAACCACCAACTAATACATTAACAAGTGACTGTGCTGGCATACCATGGTGTCTGTATTGAGCTGAGCCAACGATGGAACGCCAAACAATTTCTGTACAGACTCCGCTGGGAACTGAAGCCCCACCCACAATATCATCACAAGACCATTCACTGCAGAAATGGAACGAGGTAAAGTAAAGAGTATGTTGGTATGTGATACAGTGCACCACAGCATAAAGCTGGTTTTTTAGTACATGAAATGAATTCCTTATAACTTTTGCCAAAAACCCACAATGCCTATCAAATTAAAAACCCATAACAAGTTACTTTGGAAGAACATATACCCAAGGTTTCATCACCATGGCAACTGAGGAGACCCGCCTACCTTAGTTATCCATTATAATCATGTTTAGCATTCAACTGATACATAGTAACAGCTATCTCTATAAAATTTTGACTATCCATAGCCACTGTGGTACTCTATACTTCTATAGAGAGAATTTTGATACATAAGCTGTTACATATGTATATAATAAAGTTTCTTACTAATCCAACATGATCCAGCAAAAAGGACTCATCTCATATAACTTAAAACATTTTGTGACAAAAATGGTTGAAATGAAAGATAAGTAGATGTTCAATAAACCTATAGAAAAAAATTAACAATGTGTACACTACAATGTCAGTTATTTACACCAACACGTCGGTGGGATTTATACTCTTTACTTAAATTTTTCACAATTTTTTCCATCTCACTTCCTGGCTTATTTCCTCCAAGGTAGGCAAACATATAGTTCCTAGATCTTTGTATGTAATGTTTTATTGTTTCAGCCGAGATCAAATCGAGAGAATGAGGCACATTCTCACGAAGCGATACCAAGGTATAGTCACAGAGAGAACGTGTGATACGTTATGGTGGGCACTAATTAGAAAGCACATTACATAATGAGATTTTGACCAATCGGTGTAGCTTTTCTGCATAGCAACAGTGCACATGACTATAAAGCTAAATAAATGGGCTCTATTTATAGGTAGAAGAAAAATTTTGATATTTTGTCTTTTGTTGCTATGGCTTATTTCAAGCGGTTCTCGAGTTATGATGAGTTGAATAAAACCAGCTTTATGCTGTGGTGCACTGTACTGACCACACCTTACCTATTACATAAAGTCCAGTGTCTTGAAGCTTCTGACCAGTACACCTCATGAGAGGAGGCAGACCGTTGGCAGACAACTCCAAATCATGCTAGAACACATGTAAAACAACAACAAAGTAAAAAATAAATTAATTAAAAAAAAAAAGAATAAAAAAAAAAAAAAAAAAAAAAGAATAAAAAAAAAGTCTTTTCTCTACAGTATATGTACACTTAGCAAGTTGTTAGATAGTCAAACTTCTACGCAGAGGCTGACCTAGAAACAAGTTCACTACATGTAATGCCAATTCCCACAAAGAGAATTTCACACATATATGATCACATGTGTGAAATTCATACTTGTACAGTCTTACTACCCCATGCCATGGTATTTGAAACTGATGTGTAAAGTCAAAGTTTACTTAAGTGCAGAATGGAGCTGCACCTCTGCTTATACATGAACGGGTATTAATAAGAAAGCAAAGCCTAATGATGAGTTAGTATAGCATGACACTTACCAGTGAATACATTCTGGGGTAAACAAATATTCCAGCTGTTTTTGTGGGCATGCTCAGTAGGCACCGCATGAACCAACATTTTTCATCCATGGTCACAATAGGAGCTAAACAACAACATAATAATAATAATAATAAATATAATAATAACGACAACAATAATAACGAAAAAAGAGTAATAACCTGTTTGTAAAGGATCAAACAAGATGAGGGGAAAAGACAATCCACTTACGAGATAAGAGAGCGTCAGACTTGAGCAGGCAGTTGGCATACATTGGCAGGAGTTTGAGGCTCTCTGGCAAGATGAGCTGACCTGCTGGGGACTGGTTGGAACAATGCTTGCGATAACAGGACAGAATTACTGCCACTTGGTGCGAGAAGTTCTCACGAATATTCTTGTAAGGCATAGACAAGGATGCAGTCACAACTATAGACATAACATACAGAAGGAACAAAATCTCACCTTTGAAATCTGGACTATAACCAATTTATTATTCATACTAATTTACACCCCCCTCCCAGGTTTCCTCCTACCAGAATTTTGGGACGCAAGTTTAATTCTATGAGTAGTAAGATGTAAGATTATAAAACATGTGAAAAGCAATACACTTTCATATAGGCATGTGCACCAAAGTAGTGTTGTTGTTTTTTTTTTAATGGGCATGATTAAGTACAGCACTCTCCCAGCAACAAACCCTGTATGACACCCTGCACGGCAACATATTTGAGGTCAACATACTGCTTTTAGAGAAGAAGTTCATGATAGTGTCAATCTCACAGCTTCGATAAACATCTGGGAACTTTGTGGAGCATCCAAGAGCCAAGTTGTGGATACGCAGTTTACGCTGGCCAAAGACGTCAGTATACAACAAAGCAGCCTGACAACAAACAACAAACAACAATAAAAACTTAATTATTACTTATTTCTCTAGTTAAGGTACCTCTCACACACAATAGCTATACAATCACACACACATACACACACACAAACCTGGAAGAAAGCATTCTCGTCTTCCCTCAGTTTGTCATCGTGCTTGATCTCCACAGCAATGGCTTTATCAGAGTCAATATTGCCCAGTTCAATGTCTGTGGTATTGCTCATAAAGAAGGCGCCATAGAAACCAGTGGGGCGGAGTCCAGTGCTGGCTCGCACTCTCATCACGCAGTCAAAAGCCGTGGGTCGACTCAGACTGTGCTGCAAGTCCTCCAGCAACCGATCACCATCTGAACTAGTCTAAAGTGACAAACAGTCCACAAATTTAACCTATTAGCAATTCAACAGCTGAAACCCCTTGCCTAATATTTCATTAAGAAGTCCTTTGCAAATTATGAAAAACAAACTAACAAAAAAACAAAAAAGGAACTTCTGCACAAATGTAATAGGAGATAATACACTAGGCTTTAATTTGGAGGCATTTGGCAAAATATAAAAATCAAAGGAATCAACCTTATTTGCCGTATAATAAAATTACTAACTACGTTTTCAAAAGTCTAACACCTGACATTGTTAACATACTGTGAAGTTATTGTAGAAGTGCAACTCTCCTCCAGTGGTGGAGGCGAATGAGCCCAGAGTAGCCACATCAACGTAACTAGTGGGAAACAGGAACATCTCTACGGCAACACCGTACTTGACACAGTCCTCAGACAGCTGCTGATAAGGGGAGCTCACCGGGTTCAGCAGAGTCTGCAATACATGCATTATAATGACAGTGTATAACAGTACATGTATTTTTGGTGGTAGATAATATTCACATCCCATTATAAAGACATGAAGTGTATATTGGATGATGATATAACAGAAGTTACTAATTAAACACATGTATAGCAAAAATTTAAATACATTAATTTCAAGCTTTATAAATATAAATGATGAGCATGCTGAAGTCAATGTGTACTAGCCACACTGAAGATAAAACAGTGTCATCTTAGGCTCCTAGAGTCACCATGCATAGGCAGTCGACTAACAAAAGCTTTAAGGTCTGCCCCAAGGCTAAGCTTAAATAATGTTTTGCAAAGTTCTTTGCTGCACTAGCTAGCCAATAACACATTTCAACATGTTGTAAATAACACTCAGCTCAATTATCCACATATATCAAGTGCCAAATGTACCCCTCTATGGATTTAAAGCCACACATTAACCTGCTAACACTCCATACCTTCTCCTTGTCAGTCCCAAGCAACTTGGTGTCCAGACGATTCTTGAGCAGTCCTGTGGCTTGAGCTGAAGGCAGTGACGAGTGGAAGACAAACAGTCGGCCATTCCTGCCTGCTGCCTTCAGAGCCTCCATACCTGCCCTCACCACTGGCTCCAACACCACCTGGGGGGTCTTGTTGGCCGAGAAGATATCAGGGAGCTGGGACATCAAACTGGACATGAACAGAATATGGGAAGTCCATGATTGAGAGCATGGGCCTATGGGTGCTGGCAAAACCTTCAATTAACCACAGTAAACTTAGTGGTGAAATATTGCAGTAAGTGGTTCGTTACATACAGTAGTAAACTACTGACAAGCTTACAAATCTTACATAGCACTTAACCACTAACTGTGAGAGAGTAATACAAATAATAGCTATCTAAATGTCAGTTATCGAAGACATGCACCGTGTTACCTCTAATATACATTACACATACTACATGTACAGAAACATGATGATGGATAATGATTGTTATTTAAGAACATTATTGAACTATAAATTTTGTACTTTTGCCACATTCTAATGGATTCCTTATTGCATGCTTGACATCTTAGCCAAATATATTATTGAAAATTGTTTTTCTCCTCTCTAGATGTATTTAAAGTGACTTGTTTTGAAAGTAGGCTAGACCGAAACTTCTGAGAGAAAATGTGATCACCCACCCTTACCTCTCCAGCACTGTCCTGGCCTCATCCAGGCTGACCAAGAAGCCATCGGTCATGGGCACAAAGACGTCATTCACATCTGTCATGACCATCATCTGAGGCTGCACCATGGTGCCCTTCACATTGTAGAACTGGAGCACTCGGTCATACGTCACAAACCCAACCTTGATGGGAGACCCGCCCTCCTGAGACGACCTGCACACACACACACACACAACTTGTAGTGTGTCAAGCTGACACTCCAGCCTATGCTTCACCTAAATCACATTTCCATGTCTGAACAATAAACTTCCTCTTATTCCTTCACCCAACCTCACCTGAATAGCTAGCTTTAACACATATAGCAGTGGCATAGGAAAGGAGGAAGGGGGCTCCAGGGGCTGGAGTCCCCACCATAATTTTTGGGTACTAACTAATGAGGTGAATTTTCACATGAACAAACCCCCAAAAACATGTCCTTGGAGCCCCCCCCCCCCCCCCCCCATACTGAAACATCTTCCAACTACGTAACTAACAAGAGGAAAAATTCCAGCATGCCCACATTATAAATGACTCCACAAAACAAACAAACTGACTGGACTTTCATTTCTCCACACCATCTGCAACTTCAGTCTAGCAGTATGTGGTGATCCACCCCTTCACTTACTTACCCAGGTAGGCGTTCCAGGATACCGAGGATAGTGTTTGAGAGGAGATGGAGGAGGCCAGACTGGATATTGCCATAGGATACATCAATCATGAAGATGTATGCCGGAGAACGTGGCAATTTTCCCTCCTACACACACGCACGATAAGGAAAGAAAACACAAACATCTTATTGTATCGATACTATTCTCAGCACTCAGGGGCAACATTTCTCCACATGAGACAGAATTGTCTACATCTATACACTTACTTTGCAGTAGTCTTTGTTAGCCACAAACTCTACGGAGCCATATCTAAGTTCTGGTCTCTGCAACACATCAGTTCTGCGACCAGTGTGGTCCAAATGACAGAAATACTCCTGGGGCACTGCAACAGTCAAATTAGCAAAGAACACTCAGTTATACATTGACTCAAAAACTTAAAAAAAATTCATATAAAATTAAAAATTCTTAAAATGTCAAATTCTAACTTACAATAAAAAAATCAATAACAAATTTCACATTGAAATTGTATGCATAGTAACTGACCTTCATTGGAACACTGACAAACAGGGCACATGTACTTTCTTCCACCGTCTATGAAGCGAGCGTACGGACTCATATAAGCCTTGCACCTGTTGCACCTGATGGGCCCACCAGCCCCACAGTCAACCAGCTCCAGAGTGTTCTGGAACACAAGATGCAGAGATTAATGAAATTTTCACAGCTTGATACAATTATATTCTTACTAGTGATGTGCTTGAGCACAAATGGCAAGCGAGCCTAAAACTACACAATTGTGATTGATTTTAATTTCTAACACTCAAAGCTACTAAAAATATGGTCGAGTTTTTAAATTACGCTTATTCGTAAAGGCATTTCAATGCCATAGTAACCCCTCCCCGCAACTGTTTGAATTGGGGAAAAAAAAAAAAATACACATTATTTAAACGTTATCTTTGTGATATGCTTGAGCTAAGTACATAGTAGCTACCTAAAACGCACAATACTTGCACACAACTGGACATACCTACACAAGACTTACCTTCGTGGTTCTAATGGACAACGAGTTTTCAAGTAAATACTGTTGCGTACAGCTATAACTATGACAAAGAGCGCATTGACTCACCGCCGCCACAGAAATAGAATTCCGGTATGTTTTCAAGTTTTAACAGCACCTACAAAACAGTTCAAAACGATAAACAATTCAATTTCTAGGGTGATACGGGTAATGATCGCTAAACCTAAGAGTTCTGTTTAGTAAAGTTTGGGACGGGGCCGACCACCGATGAACTAACACAAGAACATGCAAAGATCAAAGTACAAATGACATACGTACGTCCCCACATATATATAAACAAACATCCCCGATTTTCAATTGAGTTACCCCTGATAGTGTCTCGCTCGCTTCGCTCGCTTGCCAATTAAGATATATTTCAGCTTTCACACTTATAGAACATTGAAGGACCAACTTTAGAGAATACATCATTCAAAATTTCTTTCCTCTCCAGAGGAAATCCATACCTCCTTCTGAGAGACCATATTGTACGGTTGTATGATAAGGCCCATAGGAATTTTGCAATTGTTCAAGATGTCCTTGGAGCATGGCACGGTATACATAGTGGAACGCATGTACCGAGGACTGGCATTACCTAAACATACGCACAAACATACAAGGGTGTCAAAATGCATTCTAGTATATAGCTGGTGTTGCTGTCCTTCCCAAAGTTGCTACATTGGAATAGGGAAACCAACTACGGTATTAAATTTACATCCAGAGGAATGTTGAAGTGAATTAACCATTTTCTTCACCATCTGTCGTGGTTTTCCTGGTGCAAGAGTGCTACGTATGAGTTCCATGCAGAAAGAACTTTCAAAAAGTAATAGATTTGCACAGCTCAGACAAGGGATCGTCAAACTGCCCAAATGTGCTCAATACTAGCTAATTGAATCTTATTGACAAAGGCTATTCCAAATGTCAGTGTGACACGAAATGCAAGCATGGCACCCACCCACTCACCATCATCAATGACAGAGAATTCCGTGGTTACTAGTGGTGGTGCCATGTCACGACTGGAAGTAGCGTAGGGAACACTCCCACGCTGCTCCTGGTCCGACTTCATTACTTCTACCTATACATATACAACAGCAAGAAGTCACAAAAACATCTCTCTGCTAACTTACTACTGAACAACAACAACAACAACAACAACATGAATACAGCTTACTGGATTGGGCATGTTGTCAGGGTCGATCTTGGTCCTAGGCTGCTGTTGAACTGGGTTGTGTGACAGTCCAGGGGAACCAGGAGGCATTCCAGGGCCACCAGGTCTCATGGATCCCATTCCACCCGGCCCCGGTGGTCCATACGACATGCTGGTCGGGGGACCTCCAGGCCCAGGGGGTCTCATTGGGCCTGGACCCATTCCAGGGGGAGAGTTGAATGAACCCATATTGGTGCCTGGTCTAGGGGGTCCCATATACCCAGGGACAGGGTGCATGTTACCTCCAGGAGGAGGTCCAAAGTTACTATTAGGGAGAGACTGTGTCCCACCCATTGGTGGACCCATTTGAGGGTTACTTGGAGGGCCACTCATTGACCCGGCCATTGGTGGTCCCATTGGGGGGCCTTGACCAGGAGGGTTGCCAGATGATGAATGTCCAGACGTAGGAGGGCCACCCAACATTCCTCCAGTAGGAGGTCCCATCTGACCAGGGGGGCCTGAACTTGGGGGGCCCATTCCAGGGGGCTGTGTGCCCATCATTGGAGGTGCATCCATTGCAGAATTCCTTGAAGTATTTCCTGGAGGAGCGTTCCCCGAATAAGGGCCACCAGGAGGGCCAAAATTTCCAGGTGTTCCACTGGTAGGAGGAACAGACATAGAATATGAATTGTTTGATACAGAGCCCGGGACTGCAGCAATGGGGCGAGGAGAAGCCCCATGAAGAGGAGGCTGGGACACATTAGAGTGCAAAGGAGGCTGTCCCATCCCCATGCCCCCTGGGGGGCCACTACCAGATGGAGGTCCATTAGGAGTGTTCTGAATTGATCCAGGAGGCGGGCCCATTGGAGGAAGAGGGCCAAGATTGGAAGTGGGTGGTGAAAAGGGTTGCTGTTGCATCCCTATAGGGGGGCCAGATGAAGGAGGGCCATTAGGCGGCTGAGAAGCCCGAGATCCAAATGACTGGTTGTTATAGTTTGATGATCTTTGAGGAAAATTACCCATTGGTTGACTGGTAGGAGGTGGCATTGCAGAACTGATCATACCGGAATTAAAACCCGGCCCCGGGGGACCAGGCTGACTAGGAGGGCCTGGCTTTCTCGCCCCTGCATTATTTCCATAATTATAAGATGGCTGGAGTCCACCTGGAGGAAACTGCTGAGGATATCCAGGAGCATTGACAGACATGTTGGCCATCTGTTGGATATACGAAGACACAATATCAACAAAAACATAAAAACAGAGCATAGAACAAAATAAAGGTGGTGGGCGTACCTGGTTAGTCGGAGCATTGGAAGGTGGTCCATTGGGTGGGGCATGTTGACCCGCTTGAACCATACTTGGTTGCATCATGGTGAATTGTATCTAAACCTGCCATGACAGATAACCACCATTCATGTAATGAGCAGTTTACAAATTTTGCAATAGAGGTTTTCTTCAACAAATGTGTCTATATGTGTTATAGCAAGACACCATAATACAGATATAAACTGAACAACTTTGAAATAAAGCCACGGAAAACTAATCGAGTCACATTTGCCACAAATATAATATCTCATGGTTGGCAAGAATTTAATTAATGAATTCAATTATGTTATATTTTAAACACCAGTTACAGCTTCTGCAAAACACTGTTACCCACCAAATCCATTGTAACAAGCAGGTATGCAAACCTGGCACCCACAATCATATCGGAATGGAACAATAACTAAACAAGTCACTGACATTTCCCTTTCACTATAATGACCCTGAATGTGTGGTAGGAAGCATTAGGTAACGAGAAAGAATCACTAGAAAATGCTGACCGTGCAATTGTTCACCATTATTAACTGATCAAAATTCAGTTTTGTTGAATATAGCAAATGCCATTTTAACTTCAACACCTCATTTCCCATTTTCCTGATCATTATAACAATTAATTACAGTAATGTGAGAGCAGGCTATTAAAGGTCCTCATCCAGCTCGTATATAGACATACCCTTTTTACTATCACCTAGTATCTGTACTAGAACACTTAGCACAATCCAGGTATATCCCAACTATCTGGATTAATCACTAGTCATAGCACTTATTAAGGTATGAAAACGTAACTAAGGTCACACCAATCAACAAGTGGTCTTTATAGCTACTAAAACAAACACAGATCATCTTAAAAGCATACCTGTTAAAATGCCGGTCAAAAATTGTCCATCTAAGTCCAGTAACTAATGTAGTGAGCTAAGAAGCCTTCGTCTTGTACTTCTTTTTATAATAGAACAATAAGAAAACAACGACCCTTACCGTTCCACGTCAGGTTTCTACACACACGTCAATAATTTAACCACGAGTGCATTATGACGTCACATCACGTGATATTAAACTTTTCATCTTAATGGCATAGACGAACTGCGTCCCCTTACCTTAGAAGGGCGGAGTTGTAAGTTGAGTAAAAATGGCGAGACCTTTGGTCATACTTGCCTGCGAACCTTCCGAACCTGACTTAGATACTTTCAGGTTATGGCTGAACGGTTACGATATCCGTGAAGCAGCGAAACGGAGGGAAGAGAGCGAAACCGCAGTTACCAAAAATTTCCTGGAGTACGAGCAGTTACTTTTGAGTGACACTAGAGATCAATTCAGAGTCTTCCAATTGCTTCTGCCGTACCTGCAGCTTCCTCGAACCCTAATGAACCAGCATCTATTCCATTTTTCCCAGGCAACAAAGAAAGCTCTCATCATGGAATACTATAAATTTGACGAGAGGGTTGTGCGAGAGTTCCTGGGTAAGAAGCTGAGTGCTAAGAATAGGAGAGATTTGGACAATATCAGCGAAAAGACCAGAGTGAGTTTGAAAAGTTGCAGGAGACAATTTGACAATATCAAGCAAGTATTACGTGTTGTTGATGACCATGAAGGATCACTGGTAGAAAACATCAAACAAGACTTCATTCTTCCTGAAGACATGGCTCGTGATTACGCCTCTGTAGTCTTCATCAGTGCCAATAGGTTTGAGACAAACAAGAAGAAGATTTCCTCGTTTTCCTTTTCTGACCTCACATTGTGTGCCAGAGAAATGATAGACCACTGGACGGCAGGATCTGAGGGCTCCCATGCCGTGGATGATGACTTGGAACTTGATCGTAACTTTCTCCAAGATCTCCACGATCTTAAATTGAACATGCTAGCTAAAATATGGGTAGATCGGCACATTAAGCTTATCGTGAAGGATTTGAGGAAGAAGAAGGTTGCCCAGCCATTTATCAAGTCGGTGGAGCAGAACTTCAGTGTGCTTTCAAGGGCAATTATCTCCCTAGGGGCATCTCTGGTACATAGTAAAGATCTCAAGGACTTTTTCGTAGATCTAGTTGAAGATATTATAGATCCGTGCAAGACTATTGGCTGGCAAGTGCAAGAGGTGGAGCTTGTGCTCACCAGCATAGGGTCCACAATGGGGGAGTGTGAGCAGGGACATTCCCGGCAAACTGGCAGACCCGGGAAACATGAGAAGCCCTGGAACATTACTTACAATAGGTATATGGACACTCTCAAAAAGTGTATTTCGATTCTTTATCAGAGCTAGAAAATCATCTATGTATAACCTGCAAATTTCTAAAAAAATATATAATTACTTTTTATTCAAAGTGAGGTAGCTAGATATATAATGTAGGATAGCATAATCCACATTTCGCACAATCCACATTTAACACAATGCACAATTAATATAAAAAACCAATTGCTACAGAGACTGGTTTTTGTTGTGAATTTTATAGCATGTACACAAAGAAAAGCTTGCCATTGCCTTTCAGCAGAGGTAGTTTTTTTTCTTTAAGCTGCTTCAAGTTCACACGCCACTCTGCTCTACTGCTTGTGCATGTTTAATTGAGAGTCAGTTAATTAACAGACACTATGTGGTAGCTATAAAATGCAAATAATAGTAAAACTTGAGAACTGGTCTATGATGTCAGGTAAAGTTATGGGTGATAGACAAGTCATTACACAAAATACTATACATTTCCACAGATAGTACATTTTATATTATAGTGGGGTAGCTGTTCGCACTACTAGCTACTAGTGATTTTAGTTGTTTCCTTCAGTGAGCTTGAGAATTCTAAGTCGATGTATCTTTGACGAAATTTGGAGCTCCTTCTCTAGAGTGATATCATCCAGCCCCATGAATGTGATGCCATCTATGACTTCTTTCAGAAAGGCATCCTTGTATTGTGGGAGGCCAATGGCTACCAACACTGTTGCAACCTTTAAAATTATTACAAATTACTGAAATAAATAAGCAAATATATAAGCTACCGAGACATATATTATCTTGTAAATGAGATTAGTAGCAATAAAAACATGTCTACAATCAGTTAGAAAACTAAAAAAAATGTAAAACAGTATCAGAAACAAGAATGGCTCAGTATAAGAAGCATAAATAATATTCTGGAACCTTACACCAAATCTACTGCTAAACAATTAGCTACCAGTTATATAAATATTGACAAGAGGGGAAAGAAGGGGAAAAAATATATATATATATAATAATATTATATATATTGCAATAAAATTGCTTTAGTGGAAGAGTTCTGGTCAGTGTGGGTTATTATTATCTATTATACAATAAATAATAACTATATTATATTAAGTCTGCCATGGTTAGTCAGCCAGTCTGTAAATTTGTCCACTGTCTATTTGTGTTTCTGTCAAGTTTAGTTCATTGGTAAGTAGTGAGACTAGCTATATCATACTGAGCACAGATCACTACGTCCATAAGCACATTGAAAGTGTACAAATGCTTCACTTACCATTGAAATAAAAAAATAAAAGATCTGTGCAAAGAAGTTTTATGGGTTTTCAAATGCTGTTGATTATTTAAAGGAAGTGTGTACACACAGCTAAGTTCCCATTGCTGGGTATTTTCTGAGGATTTATAAAAGTCTTTAAGAACATTCCTACAGCACTTATCACAAAAAGTACAGAAGTGACAAACAAAAAACAATTTGTGATAATGGTGATAATTCCACAAGATTCTGTTGGTAAAACATACTATGGAGCTAGGCTTGTTAGCTATTTGATGAATATATTGCTAAGTACTTCTTAATGTGGACTGTATATCCCCAAAACACTTTCATAATGTGAATGTCTGCCTATTGTATCTCTTACATGCTATCGTTATTCTTTTTTTAACCTCAGAAATTGAATTAATGCCACCCTTGCTTCAAATTTTGGCCTGTTCTTCGAGAAGGAATCAACAAGGAATGCATTGTGCACATTCAACTATAGTTTTGTCTCTCCTGTTGCTATTAATTGAGTCAACAAGAATCAATCAACTATAACTATCTGTAGTCATCAGGTGGCTACACTTTGTGTTGAAATTTACTTCATCCTTTACGGTAGCTACTAGGAAGATATGTCATACTTACTCTACACGTCATTGTAAATGCAGCTAGCTATACCAACAAAGGTTGGAATGGATAGCAGAACAGTGCTAACAGATAGCTAGTAGATAACAATTATAACTCAAACCATAAAATTATTATTGACAAGCATTACATCAAATAAACCACAGGTAATAATTACTACCAGAAAAACAAAAGATTCCATACACAAATGACCACCCCCTCATGATTTAATTAATACAACTGACCTCTTCAGGAGACATGTCGCGAGTGATCACTTTGCGATGCCTGACAGATTTAACTTGGGATATTTTCAAGTTTGCCATATCACAGCTAATTTCTCTCTTCCACACTATCATTTCGTTCAAGGAGACACTCAAATCTGCAACCTTCTTCTGCAAGTCCTCTATCTGCTTCACCATTGCATGCAATCTCACCTCACTGTCAGTCGTGAAATCGAGGGAAGATGACTTTGGCAGGAAGTGGACGTAAGGCTGGCAAGCGTGCGTCGTCTCTTGTGAATTGCTTGGCTTCGGAACGTTATGCTTCTTTCTTGTGTTTGCACTATGAGTGAACCGCAGTGCGGAATTAGCAGGGATACTTCCTGACAGAATACCACTGCCAGTAACAGCCAAATCTTCTATCTCGTCATAATCTGGCTCTGGATCCAATTTTGGAGGGATGGGCAATTTCTTTCCCTTCACTGTACTTCTAGTGCTCCGAACTGCATGCTCTGACTTCTGCCCTTCAGGAGTAGCTGAATTTGTAGATAGCCCTTGATATAATATAGCCATACTGTTAGTCTCTTTGCTGCTTGCTGCTGTTTTCTTAGGCAAAAATGGAGGAATGACGTAAGAGTCATCATTGTCTTCCTCATAGGATGATCGCATGCTTTTGTTTGAAGGGTCTGGGGAGAGAAGTCTTGTACTCATTGCTGGTAGTGATAGACAGAACTGGATAGGACACATTATGGACAGTATCATATTTACTCCTATTGTAAGGCTCTCCTATTCCTTCTGTGGAATAGCTACTGATTGGAGAGTGAATGAAGCAAGTAAGGTACTTTTAGTTCAACCCTTTCACTATTGTTTATTTTTCAAGCACACATATCAATGTAGCTATATTATATTACTTTCATAAGCACATAAACAATTACATATTATTATAATAAAGTAATGGAATTAATGAACATGATTATGTGGTTTTCACTGCCTAGCAACAAATACCAAGATTTTTCACGTTATAATTAAATTAGTTGTCTGAATTTTAAACAATTTTTATGAAAAAGCAGCTATTATTTTTTCTTTTTCCTATATAATGTTTATCTGTTAATAAAATAAAATAAGGCCACAGAATAATAACATCCTACTTTATACAGGTAAATAAGTGGTTTTTAACTTGGAATAGTGTCACTTCTAATTATACCAATGAATAGGGGCTAACCCCCTCTTGCTTCCTGCTCTCATACTCCTAGTACTATTGCTTCTTCCACAGATTCATTACCTATTCTTACAAATACTTATAATAATGAGACTTTATTTCCATTGGACTTAGTGCAGCTTAATTCTACAGGCTTCCCTGAGGCTCCATCAATCAGAAAGAGCAGTCTTTTAGACATCTTTTGACTACTGTATATCACACGTTATTTAATATTGTATTTTTATGATTTTTTTAAAGAAGTGATTATCTTCTGCAGCCGCATTAATGCGGCTGCAACAAAGGGATAAACAGAAAGCATCGTATGTTTATAATACATATTTGTGACCGTCTACAGGAAAACCGGGCACAACGCAGCACCCTTTGAAAATTTTTTTTTGCACTTACCGAGTTGTCGGCGTCCAGATATTGAGCTCTCCAAGTTTTATCGTCGTAGCTTAAGTCGTTCCCACTATAATAGACCTAACCGTTCCCTTCCGTCGGCTTGAAACAATACATTTTTAAGAAATCGATCGATCTTTTCTAGATATTTACGCATGCCGCGTTGTGCCCGGTTTTCCTGTAGACGGTCACATTTAGGTTTGTTACATTAGACTCTTTTTCAATATCAAGTCATAAGAATCTAAAGATTTTATAAATAAATAGATTAAAAAAAATTGTCTAAAAAGTTGAGGAAAATTCAAGATATAAAACATTATACATTTAACTCAGCTAGCTACTTTTATAAAACACCCACATTATTGAGAAGTTGTGACATTGCAAAACTAGGCAGTCAGAGAAAAACTATGTTGGGGAAAAGGACAGCTTTTGGGAACAGCCAGCTGAACGCAGTATAAACAGCCATTGCTTGAATCACTAATAGTGGCTAACTCAAGTTTATTATAATAATTATGCCATCAGTGGCAAAATAATTTGTTACCTGTGCTAAGCTCTAAGTCCAGCTATCCCTCAAAAATCAGTTACAAGAATTCCTGCAAAGCATTTTATGCAGAGCGAATTGGTTATCTTATTATTTAGGCAAATGTGCATAGATTTCATTGTTTAAAAACATATAAACTATTTCTTACTTACAGGAAACAACCTTACTGCATTGGAGTGTCACTTTTTAAATTTCATCTTAAAAATAATGACCAAATAGTACAGCAAACAATAAGCATGATAACTAGATTGTTCAAATTATTTGCTATTAGTGTGTAGCAGCTCGGATAACAGTGCTATTTGGGATTAATAGCATGTGTAAAGCGATTGAAATAGCACTAGGCTAGCACAGGTTACCCGTGCTATCACTCTCATAGTACGTAGCTAGGCTAGTTTTTTTTTGTTAAAAAAAAAATCATTTGCACTGTAGCTACACTGTATCGTTCACTCATTACCTCAGGATTAGCTTACTCTGGAACTTCATTTTCAACCTATGCCGCCTCCTAATCTGTTGACAACATTAAAGAATGACATGGTCTTCAACTCAACTACTCGAACTGTACGTTTGTAAGGCTAGAGCTCCACACATGTGCGCACTTACCAGTGCTCACTTGGCTACTGTGGTATTTCACTCAGTCATGTGCTATTCACTTTCCCTGTGCGATTTCAATTGAACAGCAATTTTTCCCATATGTTTTTTAAAGGACAATTTATGTGCCATACTAATGATGAAACGGAAAGAAATTGTGTCAATGCAGCTTGAAGAAGATCATCAAGTTAAACTCGCCAGTAAAATCGTAATTCAAGCTTGGCACAATTTCTATATGAACGAATATTGCATAATCTTGAGTGAGCTTGCCTATAAACTGACTTAATCAGTTGATATGCACCACTTGCCTGGCTTTGTTAGGTTCAAATTGTGAAGTTGTTGGCAAACTTAAGAAGCAATAAAATAACTGAATAAACCTTGAAAAAAGAGATCATACAAAGCGTATCACATTATTCATTCCAACATTGTACTTGTGCAGTTAGCATTAGATATGCCAATTCCCTTCATTTTTCTACTAAGAAAGTATGCACTTACTTATTTCTAAAATTTTAGCAGTGAACTCAACAGAAGTTGCGAAATTCTGAATTTAGAAATTTTAACTTCTCATACATGTACACACACACACACACACACACACACACACACACACACACACTAGAATTACCTCATTCTCTTTGGGTGATGGAACTTCAACCACTACGCTTTCTGCCAAACTAACTTTCTTCTCTTTCCCCATCAAACCACTAATAAATGCAGGGGCAAACTTGGTGAGGCTTTCCTTCTCCCTTCCTATACGTACACTGGCAAAGAACTGTTCCTGAATCGAGTAAGATTCATTGCTGTCTGAATTGAAGCAAAACTGAATCCTAGAAGGACTATAATGGCGCAGCAGGTCCAGCGTTTGCTCTACCATTTCCTTGTATAGTTCAGAGCTGATATCAGGCGTAGTAACTGATACAGTGATGTCCAAATGTGGGGGAACACTGATGAAATCAAACTTACAGCCGATTTTAGTTTCTGCACATTTCTTGTAACGACTGACTATGATGGACTGGTTCAAGTCTTTGTGAACCAAGTTGACAGTTGTGGAGGTGAGCAGGCTCTGTAGGGTCGAAGAGTCTCCTTCGGAGAAAACTCGAGCCAAACAAGGCATACAGTCCCACCCAATATGTTCAATGAGATCTGTAAGACTAATCTGTGTTCGGCGTGGGTTGGTTGTAAAAGGTACAGCTTGTTCTTTGTACAGAATGAGTTCTCTATCCTGCTGCAAGCTAAAGAACTTCAAAGCTATCCTTTGCTTTCCCACAGTGGCTCGTACCACTTCTTTGATGATCAGCACTTCGTTCTTCTTCAATGCCACTTCAGGAAAAGTGCAATCATTTCTCACTGCTACTACTTTGGGACAGGGCTTCGCAAACAACAGCTCATCAACATCGTTAAAGTTCATGCACTCGTACTGCTCATCGTGAATCAGTCCAAACTTGGCGAGGGAATTCATAGGGACACGAAACTCTCCATCTGCGCTGGTTATTCTTACTACCTCGGTCTCCACCAACAGGTGTGCTGCGTACACTTCGCTGTGTCCGAATGTTGGGTCTTTGTTGTTCTTGGCCGACAGGAAACCTTTTACGACTCGGAACTGAAAAGGCATTGATGAGGAATACTTCTCCACCAAATCCTTAAGGGAAAGCACATCATAATAGTCTGGAAATTTTAGTGGCGCAGCTGAGACATCTCGGTTTGCCGTCATTCTCACCTTAACAGCTCGCGTAGTTCGTTTTGTCCCGCATCCCTCGTCTCCGCTTTCCCACCAGCGCAAGATGGAGCATTTACGCATGCGCAATAGTATTCTAATCACTTCAATCATTGATAGAATATTTTATTACATAAGAATATTTTATAACAATTGGAAAAATACAAAATTTTGATGATTCAGTAAAGATGCTCAAGGATTTGGAAGAAGCACCACCTTTATGGATTCCTTACTGTTCGACACAAGATTGATTCCCTCCACTGCCCTCGCCAGGTCCAACTGGTGAGTAATAACTTGCTGAAAATAAACATAACAATGCAAATAATGAATCAGTTGTATTGTGATTACTAGCAAAAAGACCAGCATATTGAAATACACAACAAAGCAGGAATCTCCCACATCATACGGTGTAACTACAAACCGCAAACACAAACATGAAGTTGGACGCCACAACATTCCTTTTCCCAATGCCGGTTCCACAGATATAGGTTTTAATACTACCCTACTACCAACAGTTCAAAACAGTGCCTAGATGCTAGTTGCAATGAGGCCTTACGAGTGCTTATAAATAGCTCGAACACCAAGGACTTACACCAAAAGCTCACTGAAATTCAATAAAAATGTACACACAACCCTTGTTCCCCCTCCACTCAAAATACACCATTATCTTATTACAATGGGTGCATGTATGTACATATGTATGTATGTATGTATGTATGTATGTACATATTTATGTATGTATGTATGCATGCATATATAAACAGTTACAATAATCATGGGGGGAAGGGGTTGTTGTTTGCCTTTCCATCTAGACTCACCTCCATAGGTAGCAGCTGTTTCTCTAACATTGAAATGGCTGTTGGGTAACAATATGGACTCAAGAAACTTCCACGAATACTCACCTCTGAACAAAAACAAGAAAACCATCATGTGAAAGTTGAAATTTTTTTTTAGGAAAACAAAATACTATATTGATGGGTAGTGCGCTTTTCTTCTCCACAAGTATAAATTATTACCCATACTTATTAGCTCAATGAGGTTCCAGTTCTCTGCTAATGCTAGTATCACACACACACACACACACACACACACACACACACACACACACACACACACACACACTAAAGCTTGCTATAGCTGAACTATACTACACGAGTGTACGTTCATCAATGAATGGACTTGAGGAAACACCAGTCACGTTGTCTTATGAAGTACTACTAAGATTACACTTTTACATTGTGATGTAGTTACCTTTCTGGCTGATGAGGGACCAGTCTACTGAGCTCTCTGAACCAAACACACCAAACTGTACGTACTTCCCATTCACCGATACCAATTTCATACTAAACAGCAAACAATGAAAGTGTAAGTACTATTAATTAAACAACAAATATTTATCAGTGCATCACATGATCTGACATAGACAACTTGCATTACTTTGAAGTGGTGAAGTGCGAACACAAACAGCTAAAGTAACAAGACAACATCAGTCCTTTTCATGATAATGAATAGAAGAAACATTTGTCTAAATATCTCCTTAAAACAACACATGCACTTAATTATATATATATATATGTTATTAAATGTTATTGAAACTGCATACCAAATAGTTTAATAGTTCACCTCACAGGACTTGACTGGTCACTAAAAATCACCCTTGTGTTTACTGGTGACTCCATACAATATGTCAAGTGCTAAAGTATTAGTAATGCATTGATGAAGTGAAACAGTTCTCTGGTCTCAGATAATGAGTCCATTATTTATACGACTTTTTAACCAGAGAAGCTTATCCATAACAAATAAGTGTTCAGGTATTCCAAACAGAACAAGAAGGTAAATCATCTCGCCTAGATGGTGAGCAAGCCAAGCAAGTGAGACACTCTCATGTCCAATGGATGGATATGTTTATTGGTATAGTCACTTCTTTCTACATTATGTAAATGTAGGAAGAGCTATAGCACAGCTGACACTGTTTAAAAATGAAGCACTAAAGGTGTGAACCCTCAGCGCTACTAAACACTACCTAGCTATTACAATATAATCTAAGACCAAAAGAACAAGCAATCTATTAGCTATTTTAATCAGGCATCAATATAGCTCAAGCAATGAAAATGGTACACAGAGCACAAGTTACCTGTGCTATCACTTACTATTAGTAGGTTAGCTTATTAAAAAAAAAATCCTTTGCACTTGTAGCTACACTGTATTTATCTCCGTATTTCAGGATTAGCTTCCTCTGGAACTTGGTTTTCAACACATGGCTTCTCCTAATCTGTTGGAAAAAAAAATCCATCTGATACTGTTAGAACTTGTACGCTAAAGAATGACAATGTGTCCAACAAGTAACTACATGAACTGTACATTTCCAAGGCTAAAGCTGCACGCATGCGCACTTATCCGTACTATTAATAATAATAATAATAATAATAGTAATAATAACTTCACTAATTATTATTTGCCTCTCTTTCTCACCCCTGCCTGACGGAAGCTGGGTGTCCAGTAGCCTCAATGTAGACGTCACAACCACGCCCCCTGTTGAGGGCTTTCACTTCCTTCTCCACATCACACTGAGATGGGTTGAGAACAACATCTGCTCCACACTTCCTCGCTACCTCTAGCTACACACACACACACAAATACAACACATATCCACACACACCGCAAAAATGTACAAACACATAGCATACACACATAAACACACCATTATCAATCATCAACACCGTTCCTTTTCAGATCAAATTAGCACATCCCTTCATCTTGCCACCAAAACAAACACATCCCCAACTGAAATGCTGACTTCTAAAAGTATTGAGACTTAAGAAAGTCTTATAGGTTGTTAGAAGTCAGCATTGGTGGCAAGATGAAGGGATGTGCTAAGACTTTCTTTCTCCTCTGCTCTGCTATAGCTGTGATAAGTAAGGGGTGGGCTCCATATAGGCATGTTTATGTGGAGTAAAAATTGTTCATGTAAGAAATCGCCTCGTGAGATAGTGCCTCAAAATTATGGGCCGGAGCCCCTCCCCCTTCTTACATCCCTTGGATGGTTGTTCTGCCATCCTACTGACATATTTTGCAGAGTAATAATTAAAAGTTTTTCAACGCTCCTATTTCAACCATACAAGGCAAATACATTCATAGTATTTGTAGGCTTTTTTTTGTTTGAAGGGGTGGGGGGTCATTTAGCCTTACTCTCTGAAAATTATGTTGACAGTAGTGGAGACATTAGCTCTCAACAATCTCCATGAAATTTCAGAAATATTAATTGGACTTCCCCGAAATTTTGTGTATCACATGATTTGATCATACCTTCACTGATCACATGACTCATTTAACTGATCACATGACTAAAACACCCACCTTCCAATCCAGCAGATCCAGCGCTATGAGAGTGCGAGGGTTCTTGAGTCTGGCCGCAGCCACCATACCCAGTCCCAGGGGACCACACCCACTAACTACCACTACCTCGGACAGCTGGATGTCTCCCAACTCCACAGCGTGCACCGAGCAAGCCAGAGGCTCTATGAAGGCTGCCTGCCACGCTGGAATACTCTTAGGAACCTAAAGACACAAAAAGTGAAGTAGTAGTAGTAGTAGTAGTAGTAGTAGTAGTAGTAGTAATAGTACAAGAATAGTAGTAATAGAAGAAACAACGACAGCAACAATTGAAGTGGATACCACATAAATTAAGTCAACCATTTATCATTTTAGTTAATTAAATTCTAATTTGACAAATCAACTATAAATAATAAATAATAAATATAATAAATGGATTTATGAGGTAAACAAACAAAAACGAAAAAAGCAACACAAATAACTACACAACAAAAGAATTTCCTTCCTCCAAATGTAGTGTAAGTTATGAGCCTCCAATCCTTGTTTCCTACGTCTTGTACTGGACATCCAGGAAGTGAAGAGGACTACTCGGGAGGAAGTGCAGAAGAAAACGACTGCATATATTAGCAAGTGTCGCATTTTATTTTGCACTTCAGAATCACATGAGAAAAACATGTGGCCAGTACAAACAGAGTCATGTGACCTATACACAACTCGAGACGGAACTGATCCAACTCTTCAATCCCATGAGAAAAATACCACTACATTGTATAAAAATGCACTGGAATGCACACAGCCACATGGTCTAGTGTACCACCATATTGTACTGGGCCAGCTTGAAGAAGAGCTATCACCTAAAAGTTAGTTCAAGAAGTGAACTTCGAAACACACATTTAGTCAATTCCTGACTAAACTTGTAGCATGTATGCCGACTTGATTTACATGATAAGTGATTTAAAAAGAGATTGGAAGGTATCGGCAGACATTAAAAGAGAGACCACTAGGAAAATATATTCATAAAAAATAATATCAGTTAAAAGTTACAAGAGTAAAATTACCATTTTCAGAAAGCTATGCATTCACTCACTGATATACAGCAGCTTACACTTTTAAATAATATGAAACCAAGAAATGAAAACCCCCCCTGCAATTGGTGCAATAATTATCTAACCTTATGTACGAGAGCTCCTCTAGGATACTTCATATACATCGCCATAGCACCTGAGTACACACAAGACAACAGCTAGTTACGTCAGCCCTAGCCTTAACATACACATCCAATGACAAGCAGTGATATATAAAGTAAAAAGTAGCTATCTCAGAAGATAAGTTACAGAGCTTTATGAAATATTATATACTACATTTAACAGACCTCCATGAATATTCAAAAGAATCTTTAGCTACATTATACATGCTCTTTATTTTTGTAAAGCTTCACTGACAGCTTGGGTGTGGGTTTGTGAATCGCAATTCAAACCATTATTTTTTTGGTTTATAACTATATTATAGCCGGTTGACAACAAATAGCTCTATTTGTAGCTCTCTCCTGTCATTTTCGCTTTACTTTTAATGGTTGCTACCAACTATATCAACTTTTTCCATCTAATAAATACATTTTCGAATGGGAACACTGGGGACTATATCAGATTTATAGTACTCCACAACAAGCGTAGTCGCTCAGGTAATGAGCTATATGTATAATGTACACTATATATGGTGCTACACTATCGACCCACTCCAGCCGGCCGATTGTTCAGATTAACATCCAATTATCTAATAAATTCCAAATCCCAAAAGTTACGGTCACATCAACAGTGAGCCCTGTACCGGGCAGACGACAGGACAGTAAAGTCTTTCCAAATATGTCTCCTCATTAGCTACATAGCTAGGCCAGAATTTACAACTCTGGCCGTCTTCCCAACTGCCGTAGTCAGTGCGAGCGAGATCAAAGATACACAAGTTGATTATCAATAGAGCTATGAATATAACCTTACCAGCATAATAGAATACTACAATAACAACCTTCAAAGAAAAGAAAAGAACAAAAAAAAAAAAAATAATAATAATAAAGGAAAGTATGAACAGAGTGCTAACATAGCAATGTGTGATACAGCTATAACAGAAAATGTCCTCCGTAACAGACCCTTGTCATTCAGCTTACTTACCTTGAGTCTTCTGATGATATCCAAACACATCCTTCTTGACACCTGCAATAAAACTGAGAGCACATGAAGCTACTATAATATTACACACACCAGCATTCACAACTGGCCGACTCAACACATGAGGAGGTGATTGATCACATGACAGATCACATGACACTACAGTGGATCACATGACACGGCATGTGTAGTCCATAAAACTCACATAAATTGTAATTGCCTTTACTGCACAGCTCGCACTGCCAGCACGGTACGATATTCTCAGCCGTAGCATGGTCTCCTAACTCAATCCCGTACTTTTCTCCAGCTCCTTCAAAATAAATTTATAAAAAAGTTGATGTCATTATTTTTACGAGTGACCACATCATTCCCTGTTCATATATTCTCTCAGAACCTGTGCAAGTACTCAATAATTACAACAACCACAACAACAGCAGCAGAAACAACAACAATAACAACAACAACAGCAGAAACAACAACAACAACAACAATAACAACAGCAGCAACAATAACAACACTCACAATAACTCACCAGGTCCCAACTTCACCACCTCTCCAACAAACTCATGGCCTGGGGTCACTGGCGGCTGAACGTACGCCACGTTCAAGTCACTCCCTGTGAAATAATTCCCACTCATCCACAAATTTCATCATTTACACACGTTTAAAATTAAAATGCAGTTTATGTCTTCCTTTAACTACATTTCGCCATATTGGTATGGTTACCTGGTGTCATCCTCCTAAACTACACATTGGCAGTCTGAGCTGATGTGAGCCCGTGGTCATATGTGCGCATGCTCCTTGCGTGAGGCAGCGGTATGACCTTGGACCCGCCCCACTGTGTGGCCTTGAGGGTGAGAGACTCCGCAGAATCAGTGGCAATAAGTGTTAATTGCACTGTATCGCAGGAGTTCCCCCCCCCCCCCCCCCCCCCAACCTTAGCTCAATTCACATCCAAAGTAATGGATGGAGTATTTCTAGCTATTCCTCAATTAGGTGGTTAGAAATGGGGAGGGGATGGGACTGAGAACAGTGACTATCAGTAGCTGCTAGCTGTCAGGACTAATATACTTGTGCCCGGGTGCCATTGCTCCATGTGTGACTGCTTAGCGCATGGTTGCAGTACTCGCAGGTCCTCTGCCAACCTTTGCCTGGGCGCGCGTGAACCATGTTTAACTATGTTAAACTACATTTCATCAAAAACAATAAAAACAACAACAACAACAACAAAAGCACAACAACAACCACAATACTTATCTTATGTAAAAGAAACTTAAATTTTTGGGTATATTTTTTTTGAAAGTTAACATACTCAAACAAGCAATACACAACGGCTAAACAGAACTAATTCACTTGCCATTAACGTGCTGAAGTACATCACTATTAATAGGAAACATTTGAAACTCTAAGACTACGTTTACTCACTGCATATACAAAACAAAAAATACATTGTCAGAATTTTGTACACCAGTTTATTGGGACTTGTATTTATCGTGAATAACAGCATCCCAGACAAAACATGAAGTACTAAATTTGTGAAACTAATGCAGGCAGCTTGGGCATATAGATAAGAAAAGTAAAAAGTACGTATTACCTACCATGTCGTGGTTTCTCTAGAGAGAGAAAACAAAAGCTGCACTTCAAATTCTTTTTATAAAGAAACATAATATTGGTGAGTATGAAACATACTTTCTGCACACCCAACAAGCAAGTCAGACTTCCCCGTTATATTAGAGCATTGAATTAATGACAAACACTCCTAGCTGCTATTCTGAAACTAGCCACAGCTATGCAAACATGTGAGAAGCCAGTCACAAACTCTAGATCATGCACACCAATAAGCTTATATCATTGATTAAAAATGAAGGTGGTTGTATCAATTGATCTAATCTTAGAGCTATCGATGACTGTCGGCCAATGAGTTTGTCACATACACATCTATCCAAATTGGTTTCACTACACATGACAACAGTTGCTAACGAGATTGACTTGTGAACATTTGCTAAACTGTGACTAACACATTCTTGTATGTACAGGTAACATTGATAGTCTTTGCAACTTAAATTTTTTTTTTAAAGTTTCAAGACATGCTGAATATTACATTGAGGAGTTGCTGATCATTTCTAGCCCCAGTATGAAGTATTTGGACCTGTTGTGCCGCAAAGTGGAAGATATACAATTAGCTCTCACCTAAAAAAAGCTAAAAATTCAACTTGGTTCTTTTTTTAATTTTATTATTTCAATAAATAGTGTACATTATAGGATTAAAACATTGTAAAGAATAAAAAAAAATAATAAAAAAATAAAATAATAATAAAGAAATAAAATGAAGTCAGGTTGTGATGCCTCCGTATACTGATACGGAGTTCCCTCGCTGAATCGCAATCGAGAGATGCTGCAGGAGATAGTCAGTTGAACGAGGTTCCCCTGTCTCCAGCCTGATCCGTATACCCAGATCCCTTACCAAGGCCATCGACTTGGGGCCCAGCACTCCCATGGTCTCGATTGCAAGTGGAGAAAAGAAGTGGCTGGGTGGAAGGCTTACTATATTTATTTTATTTTCTCTCCTCTGCTGCGGCAGACACTCTCCCTGGTGCTTGGGTAGCATCAGTTCTACAGGATGGTGCGAAGGTGTCTGGGCAAGTCGCGTCCCATACCAGCAAACGACCTGATTTCCAAGGTGCCAGGGTCACACCATCTGGTCTCCTGCCATCTGACCTGACCAAACCAGGCGGCTCCAGTCGAGACGGGATCTTGGATGATGACAAAGCCCGCTTCACGATGTCATTCAGTGCGGTATGACGTTGATGTCTTCCTTCACTTTGTCTTCCTTCATTTTGTCTGCAACTGAGGGCATGCCTACCTAGCTCATCAACTATTACTGAGCAGTGCTGGCATTGGTGTGGTCCACATATTGAGGTCCCTAGACGAAGTCCCACTGCCACCCGCACTGTGTTATTATTGTTATTATTATTTTTTTTTGACTTCCAAGACTTGTGTTATGGTAGAGAAAGCCTTTGAACAATCATATCAAAAATAGAAGCTGTAAAACAATTGTCTCTATAGTTTAAATTTGGGGACGACTTTTAAAGCAAGAAAATGAAAACAAGTATCAACACAAGTGGAAATAAATGTGAATTGGTCCGAGTTTGAAGAACCACTAAGTTGGGATACCATTCGCAAGAGAGAAGGTGACACTATATCACGGATGTACGTACAATATAATATATTTAATACTTAGAACAAAGCTACTGTAGTTTTTGTATTGTGACAGAGGGACTTTAAATCTCTTGGGTCCTTCAGGGAGGGATTCTATATGTAGTGCCCTCGCCTTCAGGGCAGGGCTTCTATTATGTAGAGTCCCTCCAATTGTGTTGTTAGGAACTGTTGCTAGGTTCTAAATTAGTTAGGCGCTGCACACAGTCGTTAACTACTGTTTTTAGGGTCCCTCAGGCCCTAAGTGTAGTGCCCTCAGGCCCTAAGTGTAGTGTAAGTGTAGTGCCCTCAGGTCCTAAGTGTAGTGCCCTCAGGCCCTAAGTGTAGTGCCCTCGCTGGGTTCGGATGCTACAATCAAGGGCCTTCAGGGACCCTTAGTTCCCTCCGAAGCAGCGCCTAAGTATTATACACGCACTTACATGTGGCGTGCAAGTAACCCATGTGATAGGGTAAGTGACAGCGAGTTTAAGACTTTATGACTCGACCAGATTCAGACACTCCAACAGCTGCAGTTTTTGTATTAGAATTAGTACCTTTGTACCGATCCCTGAAGATACCCCCACTTGTCCCTGAAGATTGTCAACTAGCTGAAATTATATTGTTTTGGAGAATTGTCATAATTATGTTGATATCTATTTTCACCTATATACAGTACTTATAAAATACTGCATCACTCACCTCCACTACTAAGATGGCTCGAATACTTATGCATCCGGTAAAAGGTCGGATTCACTGTTTTATTTGAGCTACAAAAAATTAGTACCAATCTCAGTCCAAACTTGAAGCAAGCCACCATTTTATTTACTTGATTATCATCTAATTTTAAATTCTGAGCAATTACAGCAAAAAACAACAACTATCACTACTGTTGTAGCCCTACTATTACAGAAAAGTCACTACACCATTTTAGCCAATTCAGGTACATGACAGAATATAGTAGAAGCAGGGTAGATGGAGATTGGTGGTGGTGGCAAAGGGTGGGTGGGAGGGTTCATGAGCTAAATTGGAAAAGTTGGAGTCTATGCAGATTGTTTAAAAGTTTTTGAATCTTCGTTATTTTATCAAACCGTGTTATGCAATGGGCAATATGTGTCAGGTATTAGCAGAAGATAGTAGTTCTTCATAGTATGGTAAAGGGTATATAGCCACACTTATGGCATGCAGGTGACAATCTCTACCTTACCAAATCTTAGAACGAGAGTTGAAATGAAAGGAGTGATAAACTGCACAGTAGCCTACTATAACGGTTGCTGTTACTCACCTTCAAAAGTATGAAAGTTAACGAAATCAAAGTAAGCAATCTGCTGAACAATATTGGACTGTTTATACTTCATAAGTCAACCTACACCAGCTTAGTCCAATTACCGTTAGCAAATTACCGGGAATAGCCCTCCTCAACCACAAATAGAAATTCCTGTACGTGTCAGCCACTCTTTCAATGTTCGGTTTAGCAATCATGGCTAATTTGCGGTAGAAATTCAGGTATAAAGGAGGTGGGGCACTCACCACTTCCACATTCCTCCAGAACAAAATTGGTGTGGCCATGTCCCCAGACCCTCTGTGCGCTTCGTGGGTCTAGCTCTGCCAGAATAACACGAGCTTACATCAAATAATATTAGCGAAACTTTGAGGTAACGGGTGATAGAGAAAACTTTAATATTTTTCAAAATTAAAAACAACAACAACAAAAAAAAAAAAAGCTCAAGCATTGGAGAAGAGCTCTGACTTTGTACATCACAGTTTTCAAATCACTAATCACTTCATAAAATTGCATCACATCTCACCCCAATAGTAAGGAGCTCCAGCGAAGCACTTGGTGTCCCCAGCACACACCCCCACTGCTAGCACTCTCACCAGCACCTCCTCCTCTTCAACCTCTGGCAAGCTAACATCCTCCAGGCGGTAGTCCTCTACAAACAAATGCACAATTATGTGAAGCTTATGAGGGAGTTAGCTTGTGTTGCAAACTTACTTTTTTTTTTTTTTTTTTTTCCCCCCGTGCACGGTATTCCATACATACTAAAAGCTCATGATTAAGACATCCCTCTCTAGCATCACTAGAATACATAATCTTTCTTACTGGGTGCGTGACACTTTATGGCCTTCATAGTTTCAGGAATAGTAGCCGCGGAGGCCATCACGAACCGGTAGGCCAATGGATGCAATCAGTACAAGTTACTCTTTATTGACGACCACGTACTATTTTATGATGGTTTTATTGGGCGGTACAGTGTACGCAATCCCACCCCTGATTATTCTTATTGACTACCACATACCTTTATTTGATGATTTCGTCACTATATTATAGTTATAGTACTCAAAAAAAAAAAAAAAAAAAAAAAAAAAAAAAAAAAAAAAAAAAAAAAAAAATGAATTAAATAGAAAAAACAGAACAAAAAACAACCTATATTATTTAGTGCTACTTAAGGAACCAGTTTGATCAAGGGAACTGTGCCTCTTGCCCTGGGGAACAATCACAGCCCAATCCTTATTATTTATTCATTTGTTTTGTTAGACTGTTGTATTATTAGGTTGTTAGCTTATTGTGTACCCATTGATGTCATCATTATTTATTATTTTGTAATTGTATAATTGTTTGCCTTGCCAACACTTGTTTATTTTATTTTGCATTGTTTGCTTAATAATAATGATTATATGTTTATATAATATGAATGCATTAAAATATATGTATACCAATTCTTCAAGTTAAACATTGCAAATGTAACTATGTAGCTAAGGAAAAACCAGAACAATAGTAAATCCTGTGAGTGGCTGAAGAAAACAAGAAAATGTTACAACCAAGCGCTAGATGTCAGGAAGCAGCACTATCTTGATAGATTCTGTGCTCTTGTTCACCATGGCAATGCCTTCTTCCACCTGAGATAGCTTCAGCTGGTGAGTGATAATACTCTATACATATTCCACAAAAAATAAATTATAACGAAAACTTGCGTCAAACAAGAAATATGTAGGATAGTACTTTAGCTATCTTGCTAATGATACCACAAATTTAAAAAGTATTTGCTGTTTTGCACACATTTAATAGTGCTAGAATGAATTAATTTTAGTCTCAGAGGTTTAATTATTTTCAGCTGAAGTCATAGTAAAATATATTAGATTTTCTGTTTATACATCAAATAAATTTAACCTACTAACAGTACTTTGCCAAAGTCAAATTGACTAAAAAAAGTTTTTACCAAAGTTAAATTGACTAAAAAAAGTTTTAAATACAAACTTATTGGCTGTCAAATAAAGAAAACGGTGTGATGTAAATCCAAGCTAATATTTCACCACTTGAAAACTAACATACTTCCAAGGGAAGGAGGTTCTTCTCTATCATGGAGATGGCCGTAGGGTAGCAGTAGGGACTACAGTGACCTCCACGAATAGTCAGCTCTAAATGAACACACACACACACACACTCATGTGACACCTTCTCTTGTGTGCAGGTTTATGTATAATATTATAGTACAGTGGGTGTGCTATGCCATAGTGTGTGTGTGTGTGTGTGTGTGTTTGATAGTGTTGCTGTAACCTTTAGCATCAGATATGATGGTCCAGTCCACAGACGTCTCTTTCCCGAACACACTGTATTCCACAAACTTGCCCTGGCGAGCAATCATCTGCAAACTGATGAGAGTGAGATAGATTATCTACACGGACTGAAGCTTTGGTAAGGAATTCCCACATTCAGGAGTGAATTTAAATTATTCTACAACGCAAACAGTTGCAATGCACTCCCATGATATATTCAAACTCACCCTTGTCTGACGGAGGCGGGGTTTCCAGTGGCCTCTATATACACGTCGCATCCATAACCCTCACTGAGACCTCTGACCTCCTTCAACACATCACACTTACTAGGGTTGAGAACAATGTCTGCCCCACACTTCTTTGCCACCTCAAGCTAGCGAGAAGAAACAAGAATAAGCAAGGAGAACATGTGGAGAAAACAAATAAATAAACAACAACAACAACAACAACAACAACAACAACAACAACAACAATGATAGATATTCATACATAGCAAATCTTTATCTCTCACAACAATGATTGTGGTATGTGTGGTGGAAGACCCTACTGATTAAACCATCTCCTCCCCACAGCTGCGAACATTTAAATAATTATAATTAGTATTATT
>WLWD01002458.1_pt1 | contig 36822 bp, 18 predicted proteins | sample 6712731 | NCBI WGS metagenome assembly WLWD01 (sample SAMN12718690, study PRJNA576275) | sponge metagenome | isolation source: marine sponge | host: Mycale hentscheli | place: New Zealand: South Island, Marlborough, Capsize Point | collected 2014-11-01 | reverse complement strand
CAGTAATAGTACTACGTGCGTGCAAAGTGTTAGCACTATGTGCGTGCACAGTAATAGTACTACGTGCATGCAAAGTGTTAGCACTATGTGTGTGCACAGTGCTAGCACTATGTGCGTGCACAGTAATAATACTACGTGCGTGCACAGTGCTAGCACTATGTGCGTGCACAGTAATAGTACTACATGCGTGCACAGTGCTAGCACTATACGCGTGCACAGTAATAGTACAACGTGCGTGCAAAGTGTTAGCACTATGTGTGTGCACAGTAAAAGTACTACGTGCATGCACAGTAATAGTACTACGTGCGTGCACAGTGCTAGCACTATACGCGTGCACAGTAATAGTACAACGTGCGTGCAAAGTGCTAGCACTATGTGTGTGCACAGTGCTAGCACTATGTGCGTGCAGTGTTAGTACCACGTGCGTGCACAGTAATAGTACTACGTGCGTGCACAGTGCTAGCACTATGTGCGTGCACAATGTTTGTACTATGTGCGTGCACAGTAATAGTACAACGTGCGTGCAAAGTGTTAGCACTATGTGTGTGCACAGTGCTAGCACTATGTGCGTGCACAGTAATAGTACTACGTGCATGCACAGTAATAGTACTACGTGCATGCACAGTGCTAGCACTATGTGTGTGCACAGTGTTAGTACTATGTGCGTGCACAGTAATAGTACTACGTGCGTGCACAGTGTAGCACTCTGTGCGTCACATATAGTACTACGTGCATGCAAAGTTGCTAGCACTAGGTGGTTTGCACAGTGTTAACACTATGTCGTGCACAGTAATAGTACTACACGTGCTGCACATGCTCACTATGTTGTGCACAGTGTTAGAACTAGTGCGTGCACATTAATATACTCCGGGTGCGTCACCGTGTTAGTACTATGGGAGTGCAACAGTAATAGACTACTTGCGTGCACATGTTAGACTATGGTGGGTTTGCACAGTGTTAGTACTATTTGCGTCACAGTAATATTACTACGTGCGTGCACCTGGTTAGCAACTATGTGCATGCACAGTAATAGTACGACGTGCGTGCACATGTTAGCACTATTTGTGTAGTCACATTAATATACTACGTGCGTGCAGCAGTGTAGCCTTGTGCGTGCAAAGTGTTAGCACTATTGCGTGCACAGTAATAGTACTACGTGCGTGCACGTGTTATTACTATGTCGTGCACAGTAATAGTACTACGTGCGTGCCACAGTGTTAGCACTATGTGCGTGCACAGTTAAATAGTACTACGTGCTTGCACATTGTTTTAACTAATGTGCGTTCACAGTAATAGTACTAAGTGCGTGGCACATGTGGGGGGGTGTAGCACTATGTGCGTGGCTCAGGTTGGTGGTAGGAGTACCTACGTTCATGCACAGTGCTAGCACCTATGTGTTGCACAGTGTTAGTACTATGTGCGTGCACCGTGCTAGCACTATTTGCGTCACAGTGTTAGCACTTACGTCGTGCACAGTAATAGTACTACGTGCGTGCACAGTGCTAGCAATATGTGCGTGCACAGTAATAGTACTACGTGCGTGCACAGTGCTAGCACTATGTGCGTGCAGTGTTAGTACCATGTGCATGCACAGTGCTAGCACTATATGCGTGCATAGTGCTAGCACTATGTGCGTGCATGCACAGTGCTAGCACTATGTGCGTGCACAGTAATAGTACTACGTGCGTGGAGTGTTAGCACTATGTGCGTGCACAGTGCTAGCACTATGTGCGTGCACAGTAGTAGTACTATGTGTGTGCAAAGTGTTAGCACTATGTGTGTGCAAAGTGTTAGCACTATGTGTGTGCACAGTGTTAGCACTATGTGCGTGCACAGTGGCACAGTAATAGTACTACGTGCATGCACAGTGCTAGTACTATGTGTGTGCACAGTGTTAGCACTTCGTGTGCAGTACTACTTCGTGAATGCAGTGTTAGTATTAGTACGTGTATGTACAATGATAACAGTAGTGCATGCCTAGAGACTTACCATTATTCTCTTCTTCAATCAAGAACACCAGAACCTCAGTACAGATAGCAGCAGCCCAAGCACTATGAAATCTAGGAAATGAAGAAAAAAAAAAAGGTTATGACAATATTAATTCTAATGGAAAAGAAAATTAGTTATCAAGCCAAGCTAATGAAGCACCAAAGGTGTGAACCCTCAGCGCCAATGGCACCAATATCATTGCATACTACAGAACCACTAGCCTCAGCAACTATGATACTTTATAATATCTCTGTTCTATATGCAACAGCACAGGCCAACCAACACTTTCATACTTGTTTCAACTCTAGTGTTATTAGGGCCCAAAGAGTGGGAGCTGGAGGACAACTTGAGGATGCTAGGGAAGGTCTAGTACAAAAGAATAGCCAAGTGAAGGGTGCATGGTAAGGTCATAAGGTAAGGGATAGCATCAGCAGATAAGCAGTGCAATGAGACTGTCACTAATAAAGCATGTATAGACTTGCCAGCAAAGTGTGAGCATCAACCAAGAATGGGTCAACGCCATAGGCTAAAGAGACAGCCAAAGCAGCCAGGGAACGCACAACTACAAGTTTACCCTAATAATGCCCATCCTGTAACAAGTAATAGGAGAATATCAGTAAGTCTTCAACTTTTTGGTTTGGACATAAATCCAGTGTGGTAGACTCAATGCAGGTGAACCTAAGTCGTGCCCCAAAACAAAAACAAAACAAAAAAAAAACCCTGGAAAGATTAGTACCTAGACAATAAAAGAGGCAGGGCCACCAACATTATCACTATTAGGGATGAAGCTTGGTTATGTTCACACCCGTTATCAACTTACTTCATGACACTTGTTTCGCCAACATCTTGTATTGACTGGCATTGATACATCAGCAGCATGTTGCTACCTGCAAAATAAGCCAATGGGAAATGTCATCACTACTGGACAAGATAATACAGTTGTGGTCCTGCTGTATAAAAAATACATGGATATAATAGCTATATGATTCCATTCAATTTTTATAGTTGTACCGCCATTCCATTTAGCTAGTCTAGCTATTAGGTGAGCGAATTTTTAATTTCACTGATATTATTACGAGTAAGTGACAAGTAGTACCCTTTAGACACTTGCTAACTAATGATAGGATTAGATGGAGGGGGGACAACCATACTGTCTTGTGAAACCACTGAAGATGACTCATGTCAAGTTTACATAGCAAACAACCAGTTTTCATTTTTGTCAGACTTAAATACTAGCAAACTCAAACAGGCACCTTGTACACACTATTTTGTCTCAAACTACTTACGAAACTAATGTACAGAATTATTAGACAGTCCTCCTCTCCCACATCACGAGAGTATTACTAGATTGGCATTACTTTTTTAAGGGGTGCAAAGCTTTTAACTTACTCTTGAAAGCTGAGAGAGATACTTTCATTTAACCGAACCGCCATAATGAAAAGTTAGTCTCATGTACCCAATCCCTTTACCAACCGCTAGTCGAGTGTATAGAGGTTCTAGGTTGGTAAAGGGTCTCGCCGTCCCCTCGCTTTATTATGTAGCTTTTTTTGCGTTGAGCTACCTACGGGGCTACTAGCTAAATCACCATCCCTTCCAAACGTGCCTGCAAGGAATACCACCACTCCTTAATGATTATCTCCTCTCTTTGCACTCACATCCTATCACAGGACGATGAATATGGACTTGATGTTATCGCTCAGCAACTCGAATCCAAGAATAGGGTGAGGACACATATCTTGGAAGAAAACTCAAAGGATGCCGAAGACCTCATGAAATTGCTATCTGCCAGCCAGAAGAGAGCAGTGAACCTAGCAAAGGAAAAAGGATCATAAACCTGGCTGACAGTGCTCCCACTAATGGAACATGGCTCCGCTCTACACAGGGGTGCATTTCACGACGCCCTCGCACTGCGCTATGGCTGGACACCCCTGAGAGACTACCAGCTAAATGTGCATGTGGGGCCATCTTCTCAGTTGAGCATGCCCTTTCATGCCCCAAAGGGGTGTTTCCATCCATAAGACACAACGAAATACGGAATTTGACAGCAACACTCTTAACTGAGGTGTGCAAGGATGTATGTATTGAGCCTGGCCTTCAGCCCGTGTTTTAAGAACTGAATGGTGCTACTGCTAACTCACAGCCAGGAGCAAGACTCGACATTGCAGCAAACGGTGTTTGGGGCGACAATCACGAAAGAACATATTTTGATGTAAGGGTATTCAACCCCTATGCCCCTTCCAACAAACATTCAGACATGCAAATGGTGTATAAAAAGCACGAACAAGCCAAGAAACGGGCATATGAGGAGAGAATTAGAGAAGTGGAACACGCCACATTCACACCAGTTGTACTCTCTACTACGGGTGGCATAGCAAAGGAAGCCAATATATTCTATAAAAAAATTAGCGTCCATGCTCGCCAATAAGTGGGAACACAGTTATAGCAGTACTCTTCAATGGTTACGATGCCGCCTATCCTTTTCTCTTCTACGGTCCTCTATCCAAGCCATTCGAGCCAGATCATCCATTGGACATGCTGTAAGAATACCAGCAGTAGACCGGTGACCTCAGAAGCACATCTAAACTGATTTAATTTCATTTGCTTTTTGACTGTAACTCAGTTTATATTATTTTGTATTGTATTGTATTGTATATATTTAATTAAAAAAAGAAAAAAGAAAAAAAAAAGCTAGATTACTGAACTCAGTTTTGGTAGCAACACCGTGACAGAACAGTGAGTAAAGCCTACACAAACCAAAAGCGGTTTACAGCTTGTTACCCAATGCACGGATGATCCTAGTGTCTTACAACTAATATATAGTTTGTTTCGAGTTCATATTCAAGGGTTGTACGCAACTGTGCTAATCAATTAATTGGGTAAAGGGGTTTACAACTGTTTCATCTTAAACGGCTTCTCAAAGTGGTTCGGTAAAGCGTCACCTTTTCAATTGCTATGGTAAGTTGATTTGTGCAAAGACAAATGCTGTTTTTACTTTCTTGAATCGCGTTGACACTTTTACCATATTATTAAGATGTAAGCTGCATAGCAGAAATACAATCTCAGGTTTTATTTAATTGTCTCCTCTTTTTTTTTTAAAGCCTAGACTATCCCTGGCAGATGAAACCAATGAGACTCTATATAATTTTAATAACTATTTAGAAATAACCACATATACATATTTAGCTGTGTTGTTCTCAAACTTAGCTACCAAGCAGGCCTTGAAATTCTTCATTAGAACTTTAAGCTCTTCAGCTTCCTCATTGTTAGTGCTGTGAATAAAACATTAAATTGAAATTAGTAAAGCTAGCCACTATGAATAATAGCTTGCACAATGATGCATAAAGTGTACTTTATAGAATCTTGCCCACTAAATTGTGAACCACATAAGACCAGCATAATGATATGCACATTAATTGTAAACATTCAATAATTATTTCCATCAACAAACTGGCCAAAGTTGTAGTCAGCCCACTAGCTAGTTCCTACCACTGTGTCAGTAGTTGAACACCTCTTAAAGTAGCAAGTCTACATGGGCGTACTGATACACTCCACAGAAGTGTAGTAAAGTCACTATAGCTTATAAGGGTGTCATGCTACACTCCACAGTGTTACCAAACACTTCAGAGTGTAGCACAACACCCCACAATACAGAAGTGTTCCACTACACCCCATTAAAGGTGTAGTGGAACACCCCATTTTTTACAGTGTAGTGTAGGAAGGCATCATTCAGTATTTTTTCCTGAGAGTTGCTATAAGTACATATTAGCCTTTGACCATGTATTTTGGCTATAAAATTTTGATTAATTTCATACCTCAATTTTTTTAAGTAATTCTGATTTCTTAACGACAAGCAGTTCTTAGTCTCACGTGGCCATGCCCTTTGCCAAACCCAAAGCTAGAAAAAAGGGTCCGGTCATGTACTTTACCCTACGCAAAAGAGGTAAGAGTCTGGTCAAACTTAGTACTCGAAACTGTTTAGCACCTTCAGCAATATTTTTCCCGCGCGTGCGTCAACAGAGTGCTTACGTGAAAGGCCAAACATGTATTTGGGGAGCGAGCGTAGCGAGACCGGGGTAAAAATGAAAAAACGGGGATGTTTGTGTATTTGTGTATATGGACGTACTTATGTCATTTTGTACTTTGACCCTCCGTATTTTTGTGTTCGCTCCGCGTTCGACCCCGTCCCAAACTTCACTAAACAGAATCCTCCGGTTTAGCGACCATTACCCGTATCAACTTAGAAATTGAATTGTTTACCTTTTTGAGTTGTTTTGCGGGTGCAGTTAAAACTCTAAAACTTATGGGAGTTTCATTTCTATTCAAGTTAGTCGCTATTTGTCACAGTTATAAGCCCTACTCAACAGCATTAACTTGTAAATTCATTGTCCACTAGACGAACCACGAAGGTAAGTCTTGCGTAGGTATGTTCAATATTGTGAAAGTATTGTGCGTTACAATTACTATTAAGAATGTCACAAAGAAAACTTTAAATAACGTGACTTGATTTTGCTGCTTCTTTTTCAATTCAAACAGTTGCGGGGAGCGGTTACTATGGTATTGAATCCCCTTTACCGCATACGTAATTTAAAAACTCGACTTTATTTTAGTAGCGAGTGCTAGTTGTTAAAATCAATCATTTAACAATAGTGTAGTTTAAGGCTCGCTCGCCATTTGTGCTCAAGCACACCACTTGTTTACAACACGAATACTTATACAAGCGTAGACAATAGAGTGTTTTCGTCACATGACTTTTTTGACGATACTTTCCTTACTACCGTGGAGTGGTGTACAGCTGATGCGGTATTTTTCATTGGCTTCCTCTGCTCGCTATGTCAACGCTCTCAGTGCAGGGGGGTCGGAAGCAAATACAAAGTGGTGATGCCAATTATTAGCCAAGATATTTAATTTATATTTAAAAAAAGTTTCAAACATTGTTCAAGAAAATTTAATTCATGTTTACAAATAAAAAGTTTCAATCACGTTTTTTAATATCAGTTGCCACAAATTTCCCAAAAATCTGTTCTCTATGATCACTTCCATGAATAAATCGGTTAGCACTTTCAATCAAGCTTAGATCTAAGTAAGACCTCGATGAATATGCAAAGTCATGATGTGATTCAGCCTGTCTTGAGCCATTGTCGAATGCAAAAATGTTTTCAGTCTTCATAAAGCACTAAAGGACATTTCACTGCTGACAGCATTAGTTGCTGGTTGTATTACAAGTAGGAGTTGAAACAATTGACACACTTCAGATAGAAGTTCTCGCTGAACTGGAGTCATTGCTTTGAAGAATTCAGTAACATCAGTGATTTTAACAGAGGTTTGGTTTGGAGTGAAATTAGCTCTCAGTATCTCCAGCTGAGTTCTTAATAATTCATAATTAAAATCAGTCGTATAGAAATTAGCCACACACTAACTCAGCTTCATAATCCAGTCCTTGAGAACTGCTTTTAGAATACGATTTTGAACATTATGAAAAACATTATAACCAGGCCGATTAAATTGATCAGTAATAGATGTCTGGGCCATGCCAGACAGGAGACTCCGTCAATTCACCTGACTATCCACAGAGACCTCTGGCAGCCCAACCCCTCAACTTACCTAAGCCAGCCCCTCCTCCAAGGAGAAGTCGCCGTCTACAGTCATGAACTTGCGTCACTTTCGTTCTAACGATCTTTACCTATTGTCATTAAAACCCCTCCCACCTAAAACCACTGATCAGTCATTACTTTCATTTCTTTATATAGCCGCACTTTCATTTGTCGTCGCAAATAAATAAATTTGTCACTTCGCAAGCTGGTCCTGCGAGGCTATTTCCTGCAGACGCCCGGCCTTACAACCCGGGCATAGTCATATTTGGTCCTTCGAGCCGGATCTACTCCGACGGGGAACTTCCTGGATCTACTCCTCCGAAGAACTTCCTGGATTCCACTCCGTGGGAGAAGAACTTGCCATCGCCTGCTCTACGTTCCAGTCCTCATTCCGTGCCGTTCCAAGCCAATTCCAGTCGACCAACCAGTGCCGACGTTTGGTGGCCGTCCATTTCCGAGGCTACTACTCTTATTCCAATCCTGTCTACTACCGCGACGACCCCGTACTCACCATTGTCTGATTTGTTCACCCGACGACCATGCCATCAGCTATCGAGGAATTGTTGGAGCGAATTCAAGAATTGAACGACCTCAAGATTATAGAGGGCAAGAGAACCTACCGCAAGGGACTTATCACTAAAGTCATGAAGAAAATCGACGCTATAGAAAGGAAACCACTTCGTAATGCTCGTCTCTCTGATGTCACTCGCCACTTGGGAGAAATGGAACAAGCTGCTAGGCTTTTTGAGGCTCTGCAAGATAGATATGAAGAAGTTCTATCTGCCATCCCAGATAGTGATATTGAAGGAGAACAAGCTAAAGGAGAACTCACTAAGCAAGAACACCAAGACTTCATTGAAAGAGTAGTTGATCTGAAAGTAAGACTCAATCGCTATCATGAAGGCCTGACTTTACGAGACACCATTGAAGCTATATTCGATTCAGAAATCCTCAATGTACCTGCCATTATTTCTCGAATATCTCAAGTAGAGAAACTTACTCAATCCTTCCGATCTAATACTATTGATTATGCTGAAGATGAGACTATTTCCCCTGTACGGCAAGCAATTCATGGTGACCTCAAGTCACTCTTCAAGAGACTAGCAGCTGAACAGAAGGCCACAGCTAAAGACTCACTTGAAGAATCTACCTCTATTCCCACATCTGGAGTTATCGTCAAATCTAATACCTCTCGACTTAAAGTTTCACTCCCAAAATTTGATGGCTCTCCATTGGAATGGCGTCGCTTCCACGACTTATTCACAACAGTTATCGAGAAGGACGATACCTTGAGGGAGCCGGAGAAAGCATGTCTCTTGTTGGAAGCTATGTCCAATTCAGAGGCCCAAGAAGTGGTCAAGGCTGCTTCTACCGGGGACAATTGCTATGTGCAAGCTATGAATGATCTTAGACAAAAGTATGGACGTCCCAGAACAATATATCGTGAACACCTTCAAGTCCTGATGAAGAAGCACACATTCGGATATAACCAAAGTGATTTAATTACTATTCTTGAAACCTGGACCACACACATTCGTGGGCTAAAGGACAGCAAGGGCTATGAAGCAACCAATCTCCTAGCGACACTTCTAGAGAACCAATTTGATCGTGAACTGGCTCATCAGTGGGCACTAGCCACAGTGAAGCTCGAGGAACCCTCAACTATGGAGGATCTACTTGACTTCGTCAAAACTCGGATCCACACCGCACTTCCTCTAGAACCTGTCCGGAAGCTGACATCGTCTGCAGGTCCTCCCAAGAAGTCTAACTCATCTCTACCGTCTAAATCATCCAAACCTGTATACAAGGTAACACCTAATCCAGTCTTTAAATGTTGTGTTTGTAAGAAGGAAGGTCATGGACTTGGTAAATGCCCAACATTTCTGGAATGGGACCAAGCCAGACGACACAAGGCGGTGAAAGAGAATAAGCACTGTTATAACTGCTTAGGACACTCCCATGGATCCAAGGACTGTCAATCGAGTTTCAATTGCCGTACGTGTAATGGTAGGCACCATACCCTCTTACACAGAAACACTCCTGCTCCTGACCCTTCATCCACTGATGTGACAGCCAGTCCAGCTCATGTTTCTACTCCACCTGCGGCCCTGTTGTCTACTGCTGTAACTTGTGCAACTAATGGTCCACACCAATGTCATGCCAGAGCACTTCTGGACTCGGGTGCTTCTATCTCACTTATAACAGAGAAACTGACGTCTGATTTGAAGCTAAAACGACACTATCAGCGACTCAATATTGCTGGTGTCACTGGAAGTACTGTGAGTAAGAGTTTTGTCTATGTTAATCTTTGTTCTATCTCTCCTGCAGATTCCAATGAGACTGTCACTGTAAAATGTCATGTGGTTCCGAAACTACAAACAATCCTTCCTCCCAAAGACCCCAATAGACTATTACAGCTTCCGTGTATCAAGGACAAGTCACCCATTGCCGACCCTGCTCTTGGTGGAAGCATTGACCTACTTCTTGGCATAGCAGATGTAGGACGCTGTACCCACGGTCCCACCTCCTTCTCCACTGATCGAGCTACTGTAGCTACCCAGACCATATTTGGGTGGACGCTAGGCGGAGCTATCCCGGACCACGCTCTTCCCACCTCGATCCTCAAAGTTCAAGTCGAGCGAGATGACCTTCATGATTCACTCCAAATCCTATGGGAATTAGACAAGGTCCCAGAGTCTAGTCCATACTCTGAAGTAGACCAGATTGCCATGCAACATTTTCAAGACACCCACCATGTCCTCCCCTCTGGACGTTACTCCGTAGTTCTTCCTCGAGTCGAGAACCCTCCTGTCTTAGGGGACTCCAGAAACATGGCAGTTCGGCGGTTTCATCAGAACGAGCGATCCTTGAAGAAGAAGGGACAGCTTCAAGAATTCAGTGATGTCCTGAATGAGTATTTGCTCTTAGAACATGCCGAGCCAGTACCACCCCAAGACCTTCGTCGTCCAGCTTGTGACACCTTTTACATGCCGGTTCATGGTGTCACTAAAGACTCTTCTACTACCACTCGTTTGAGGGCTGTGTTTGATGCTTCGGCACGCACATCCTCTGGTTATTCGCTCAACAACACTTTGCTGGCAGGACCCAATCTGTATCCACTTCTGACCACTATCCTTCATCAGTTTCGATTACACAAGGTGGCATGCAGTGCTGATATTAGTAAGATGTTCAGGGAGATTGAACTTCAAGAATCGGACCGAGACCTGCACCGCTTCCTCCTTCGCAAACCATCAGGAGAAATAGCAGATCACCGGATGAAGAGGCTTACTTTTGGGGTGAAATCCTCACCTTTCATCGCCACTAGAGTACTTCGTCACATTGCTGAGATCCATAGAGACTCACACCCTCTAGCCTCTGCTTCCATACTTCGAGACTTCTACGTGGATGATGTTCTCACTGGAGCTCCTGACGTACAGCAAGCTGATCTCCTCCGACGGGAACTTTGCCAGCTATTGCAGTCTTCTGGCATGCTGCTCCGAAAGTGGAGGAGCAACTCTCCTGAATTTCTAGCCACCATCCCAGAAGAACTCAAAGAGTCTGCAGATCTCCACATTACCAATCCTCAGTCCTCTAGCAAGACCCTGGGAATCCATTGGGATGTAAGACATGATAATTTTTACATTGTTATCCCTCTCCCTCCAGATCCAGAAGCTCCCATCACCAAGAGGCTCATTGCTTCCATGGCTGCCAAGGTATATGATATCCTCGGCATCTTCGCACCTGCTGTGATCTTCTCCAAGATCCTTCTTCAAAGGATGTGGGTGCTGAAGCTTGGTTGGGATGCTCCTGCTACAGAAGAGATAACCACACAATTTCGTCAATGGATTGACCAGCTCCAATGCATTTCAGCTCATCCTGTGCCTAGACGTCTTGTTTCTAGTGACATTCCATTACTAACTCAATCTCTCCATGGGTTTGCTGATGCTTCTGAGCGAGCGTATGGAGCAGTGGTATATCTCAGAACCGTCCATACCGACACCAGCGTCTCAATCTCCATTGTGACTGCCAAAGCCAGAGTGACTCCTGTCAAGCCGGTGACCATGCCCAGATTGGAACTCTGTGCAGCCAACCTCCTGAGTCAACTTTTGTCATCTGTCTCCAAGTATTTGTACATTTCGATCTCCGAAGTCTTTGCTTGGTCAGACTCTACCATTGTTCTTTGTTGGTTAAATAAGTCTCCAGCCAGTCTCAAATCATTTGTATCACATCGAGTCGATTCCATTCAGCACACTGTCCCAGCCAGTCAGTGGAGGCATGTCTCAACACATGATAACCCTGCTGACTTAGCAAGTCGTGGGATCATTCCGTCTGAACTGCTCCAATCGAAACTATGGTGGGAAGGCCCTCCATGGCTAAGACTTGCTCCACTTCAATGGCCATCACTTCATTTACCAGACCCATCTGATCTCCCCGAAGTCAGAGCTACTGTGTCCAGAGTTCAGACGACTTCTTCATCTAATCCATTGTGGTCAAGATACTCTACTTTCAGCCATCTCACTCGAATACTCTCTTGGGTTAAAAGATTCATTCTCAACACTCGCCTTCGTTTAGAGGAGCGCAACACCTCTACAGTCCTCACCTCGAAAGAATATTTTGCCACAAAGAATTTCCTTCTTCGCCAATCCCAAGAAGAAAGTTACCCAGAAGTGTTTGCTGCCATTAGATCTGGAGAGCCACTCCCACAGTCACATCCTCTACAACGTTATGATGTCTCTCTCAACCAGGATCAGTTGCTCCATGTTGGAGGGCGTGTTAGAAACAATATCCTTCCTCATACTTCCAAACCCCTTCTCATCCTATCCCTTAAATCTCCCCTCTCTAAACTATATATCAAATCATTTCACTACACTTTGTCTCACCCTGGTGTTTCTACTCTTTTATCTGTTCTTGCAGAGAACCACCACATCCCAGGCCTAAAGAACTTTCTCAAGTCCGTGAGCCGCCAGTGCACTATCTGCCTGCGTGTCAACTCAAAGCCAACTCACCAACGAATGGGTCTCCTCCCTCTCAATCGTACCACTCCAGCTTCTCCATTTTCCACAACAGGCATTGATTTTGCAGGTCCTTTCTATGTCCTCAGAGGCAGTCCTAGAAAGCCAACTCGCGTGAAGACATATGTGGCACTCTTCATATGTTTTGCCACTAGAGCAGTACATCTTGAGCTGTGCTCGGATATGACTACAGAATCCTTCCTGGCTGCTCTGAAACGATTTTGTGCGAGAAGAGGTAATCCCACTAGTATTTATACAGACAATGGCTCCAATTTCGTGTGAGCTCGAAATGATCTGCAAGAAATTCAACGACTTCTCAACTCCAGTTCAACCAAGAAGGCTATATCCCATTTCTCAACAAATACCTCCATCTCATGGCATTTCTCACCTCCAAGAGCTCCACATTTTGGTGGGCTATGGGAGGCCAGTATTCGAATCATGAAAACTGCTCTGAAGAAGATAGTCACTCCTCACCCCATGACGTTTGAACATCTTTTCACAGTCCTTACAGAGGTCGAGGCGATATTGAATTCTCGCCCATTAATACCTCTTGACTCGACCTCATCGGATGGCCCTTCAGTACTTACTGCAGGCCACTTCCTTATTGGCCGACCTCTAAAGTCCTTACCTCTTCCTGAAACTAACAATAATCCATTGCCTCTGCTGAAGCACTGGAATCTAGTCCAACATCTGCAACAGAATCTATGGAAGACTTGGAAGTCACGTTATCTGCAATCCTTGTCTGCCAGGCAGAAATGCACCAAGGTACAAAGGAACTTCCGTGAAGGAGATATAGTTCTTCTGAAAGATGAATCCATCCCACACCGAACATGGCCTTTAGCCAAGGTTATGAAGACCTTTCCTGGCAGTGATGGTCTAACTCGAGTTGTTGAACTGTTGTGTCAAGGGCATACATATAAACGATCTACTGACCGATTGATCCTTCTTGTTTCGGATCAACTTCCCCCCGGGAGCATGTCTGGGACATGCCAGACAGGAGACTCCGTCAATTCACCTGACTATCCACAGAGACCTCTGGCAGCCCAACCCCTCAACTTACCTAAGCCAGCCCCTCCTCCAAGGAGAAGTCGCCGTCTACAGTCATGAACTTGCGTCACTTTCGTTCTAACGATCTTTACCTATTGTCATTAAAACCCCTCCCACCTAAAACCACTGATCAGTCATTACTTTCATTTCTTTATATAGCCGCACTTTCATTTGTCGTCGCAAATAAATAAATTTGTCACTTCGCAAGCTGGTCCTGCGAGGCTATTTCCTGCAGACGCCCGGCCTTACAACCCGGGCATAGTCAATAGAAGTGCTGATGATATCCAATGCTTCAAAGTAGATAGGTCTGTAGTTGTCCTCTGGTGTTTCAGGAAACACACTCTCTGCATCTCCTTCTTCGAATCTTCGAGGAGCTTTACGATGACATGGTAAACCTGGTGGTGAAATACTAAACTGTTCAACCTCTTTACAAATCTTTTCCCAAAATAACTTAAATATGTCATCAGAACGTATAGATTTAAGAACTTTCAAGGTCATGGAGGCCACTTCCTGACCTTCTGAGGCTGATATGTCACTATTTTGCAATGCTCTGCTCAAGTTATCACTGTGTTTAAGAATCAAATGCCCTAAACAAATTCCAAAATCATAATCAAAAGTCTTCATTTGAGATGCAACTCCATTTATACGAGCCTTCATTTCAGTGTCTTTCACTAAATCAATAGCGTCTTCCCACAATTCTTGAAGAACTTCAAAATTGTCTAAGATACTCTTTAAGGAATCTGCCCTTACTGTCCATCTTGTTGGACAAAGAACTCTAACACCAGGTGTATCAGGGGCCAACTCATTTTTCAGTTTCTCAAACAATGTATCTCTACGTGGGGACTTCTTTGTAAGTTTTGTGATTTCACGAGTTGTATCAAGTGAATCTTTCATAATTTTAGAATGTTTGATTGCATCTCCACATGCAAGGCTGAGTGAATGGCCATAGCAGTGTGTGTACAAAGCTTTAGGCTCTTCTTTTAATACTTTAGCAACTACTCCAGCATTTTTACCTGACATTGTAGCAGCACCATCGTAACACTGCCCTCTTACTTTGGCAATAGAAAGATTTAAACGCCTAAGAATATCAAATATTACTGCAGTAATCGTATCAGCATCAATTGCATCCACCATGAACAAGCCAATGAATTCTTCATGGACTTCAAAGTTAGCATCAACCCAACGAATACACAATACAACTTGCTCACGATTTGAAGCATCAGTTGTTTCATCAACCATCAAGGTAACAAAAGATGCTGAATGTATTGAACTGGCAACCTCTTGAAGGACTTGAAGTGCCATTACTTTAATCATTTCATTTTGCATATCACCAGATGTATACTTATCTGTTTTCTTTTTTATCCATTGAAATACCCTAGAGTCATCTTCCCCACGGAGTTTAAGCAATTGCATGTAATTGGAATTACTTTCATCCCCACCTCCTCGAAGATGTAATGCTTGCCTAGCTAAGAACCGGACATTTGATAGTAATTTCAAAAAACACTGTCGACGCTCCAATCTATCTTTAGCAAGTTGAGATGACAGACTTTCTCCTATATCCTTGGTAGTTGCAGGGAGAGTAATGGTCTTGAGTACTGCATCCTTATGGCATCTACTGGACTCATGGTTCGGAAATTTAACACATGCATCCTTCCAATTAGTGTAGCCAGATGAAATAATATAGGTGGTTTCAAGAATACTTACTGAATTAAGCTTATTCTCAGAGTTGGCTTTCACACAAATGAAGCAGATGCTGCATCCATATCTTCACAATAATGAAGCCAAGGCCACCTTTGAAACCACTGGGGAAAAAACGTTTTTTTTACGACATTTTCTTCCCACATTCTCTCCTTGGGAACTTGAAAGGAGGAGAGGGTGGCTAGTGCAGCTCTGTTCCAATTACTGGCACTTGCAGCTTTCTAGGCTTCATGGATGATCGCATGCAGTCAAAACTTTAGTAGCTAGTTGACTGTATTTTAGCTCTGGCTACACTCACAATGGTGGTTAGCTAGGTAGTGGTAAGGTTAGTTCACGATGTTCTTCAATATGTAATCACAACGACTAGAACAAGAACAACTATAAAAATGGACTGAATGACTGGTAGTTTTATAGGCATGCTCAAGGTGGGGTGGTGAAAGTAAAGTACACAGGAAAAAAGAAAAAAACATTGTATGCAGGTAGACTTCCATAAGTTGATAATGTGAATAAATTGAATAGAATACTAATTTGAGTTTGGTAAACAAAGTCAATGGTGTGGAAAATTAAGTAATCATAGTTCACCTTTGGACTCCAACATCGATGCCATTTTTACCTAAGCTAAAAAGCAACGTGATTATAAGCGCTCGCGCAAACAAAACCACGTCCACTTCGGCAAAAAAAGTGGTGATGCTGAAACCTCATCAGCCTCAGCGGTTCCGACGGCCTTGCAGTGTATGCTAAGGGACTTCCTGAAGGAGCAACAGGAGCCAGATATTTGGAGAAAATAAGAGTAATAGGCGTGGATCCATTTATACTTTTCTCTGGTGGAAATGGTACTGATATTACAAGAGCAAGTTTGCCTCCTGTCGACTCAAGTGATATTGTTAGTTATCTTGTGCTTCAAACTAGCTTCATCACAACAAAGCAGTTTAAGGCGTACAAGTCCCTTGTGACTTGGTTGTCTGCACATTTCCAGATGGCATGAAAAATCCTAGCATGCATGTTGAAAGAATTGTTCCAGATGTCACTTTATGGACAAGTTGTTTGGAGAAGGCTTTACATTTTTTAAAAGTGTGCTTACTACCAGAAGTTTTAGGTCGCTGGTACTCAAGACCTCAGATTGGTACAAAAGACAACGAAGGCACCAGTTCAGCTTCATTGGAGGTAGAACATTCAAATAGATCTGAGCATTGTTCACAGGTTGCTTCAACATCTCAAGTATATTGTTACTGCAAGGTCCGGAATATGGTGACATGATCGCATGTGACAATCCTGATTGTAAAATAGAGTGGTTTCATCTCGATTGCCTAAAAATCAAATCTGTACCTAAAGGTAAATGGTACTGTCCATCTTGCCGCATTCTTCCAGGGTTAAAGAAAAGAAAAAAGTTAAACCGAATTAGCAAACATTTGATTCATCCATATTTAAATGTATTGGTATTGTTGCTATATTATGTATATTGTTACTATTACAATGTGCAGCACAATTTATTATTAATATTATAATTTTTGTTATTATTATTATGATAATAGCATGACTGTAATAAATTTACAACTGGTATATATGAACAAAGTTATTAGTGAAGTTTGAATGAAAATGGCTATATTATGTAATCAATTAAAAGGTACAACTGAATCACAAACATTATAAAGGGCACAAGCTACTCGTACAATTTTATCAACCTGTGGGGAAGTATCTTCTTGTTTTTTGATTAAAAAGTCCACTGGAAGTGTCCCTCGCAGTATGCTTTTTCCAAGCTACTCGTACAATTTTATCAACCTGTGGGGAAGTATCTTCTTGTTTTTTGATTAAAAAGTCCACTGGAAGTGTCCCTCTCAGTATGCTGTACTTTTGGCGCACAGCACCTATCACCCTTTCCACATGAATCCGTACATTGGCGATATTTCGAGTTTCTTCTACTTCCAATGGACTCAACTGACTTTTACCCTTGGTATGCTGGAAAATGAAGCTTTGCTTGCATCATTCCGATACTGTCAGATATATTAAAACCGCGATCGGCAAGAACAATATCTCCTGGCAGCAAGCAATCAAGTATTCCACTGGACTCAGTGAGAAATTTATCACTAACCCTGCCACCTCAAGCTTCAGAAATAAATGAAACTGTTCCCTGCGGGGTATAATACCAATCAAAACCTTCACGGTATTGTGATGTTTGTAGAAGGACCATGTTATTGCTCTGGCCAGCAGATTGGAAGGGCGCTCAACAAACACTTCAAAACAGTCGATAATAACAGCTACATCTTTTCCAAATGAACTCCTACAACATTTTGGCACAGTCTTCGATCAGGCCAGATAATTAAGGATCGCAATACAGTATCCATAAGTGTAAGCCACTTAGACACTGTAGTTACTGATACTCCGAACCGATACGCTAAGTCTTTGTATGGACTATCAAGGCAAAGTTTCATGAGTGTCATTACATATTCTTGAAAAGGGTTCAGTTTTGTATTTCCACTACAAGGTGAACAAATAAATTCGAAAAGTGTTTTTAATACTTTAAAATTCGGTAATCCAGTATAGAATTTTACACATTCTTCATCATTGATGAAATCTTATTCAGTGAATGTTTGCATCATTTCCTTCAGCACTAACATTTCAGCTTGCAAAATGGATATCTGTCACTTACATTTTAAAAGTTCCTCATCTTTTTTATTCATGATTGCCGAAGTCAAATCAGTTTGACAAGTTGCTTGAGTCACCAGAAATTCATCATTACCTTCATTGCTATTACAAGAACCACTTTCAGTAGCTTCAGAAAGCAAGATTGGCCTGTTGTCTTTTAAAGACTCCTCCCTGGATTTGGCCCTTATCCACCGCTCCTCTGCAGCTTTAGCTTTGTCCTCACAAACTTCTCTGCTGTGGCCTAGGTTGAGACTTGGAAGCCAATCAGGATTGGTTTCATCTAGTAGAGAAGCTAGCTTTCCAGAGACTCTGTGTTAAATTATCTCTCTTTATGGCCGAAAAAAATCCTTGCCGACGTTTTTGGCTCAACTTTTTCACTCCATGCCCTCTGTTGGTAACAACTTTAGGGATCCTATAAAAGGACACATCCTTATCACGTCCAGAACGCTTGCTACAGCCAACAACCGTACACAGCACCATTGCTCTATGTGCCGAACCTGTACACCAGCACCGCGAGTCACGTGATGAGGAGTGTCCGGCGAAAACACTCTATTGATGACCTAGGCACTGTGCAAGCCATCCACGATTTTCGTGGATTAAAAGTCAAACGAGTTTGACCAGACCCTTTCCCCGCTTGAGTTCGGTAAAGAGTCTGGCTTGCGAGACTATCAAGTAAGGGGGGGGGGGGGGGGGGGGGGTGCACTGCACCGACTCACAAATTCATGGGTAAAATGAATTGTTAATCATAGCACCAAATTGCCACAAAACTCGATTAGAAGAGTTGCCGCATTATTCCCAGGAATTTGGAGATCCGGTACAGCGCAGCCCCACCCCACCCCCCCTCACTTGACCAGACCCTTTTCTAGCGTTGCATTTGGTAAAGGATCTGGTCCCACCAAACTAAGCAGTTCCTGACGAAAGCACTCTAGCTACTAAAAAAAAAAAAGACGGCGTGTTTTTTATTACATGCTATAAAGTGGCTTCAAAGCCTTAAAAATCACTCAACTGGCACCTCTTTGATGTGACAAAATGACAAACAACACACAACATCAATATTTTATGTTGTGTGCTGACAAATGTTGATAATGTATATATGCTTTAAGCACTATGTACCTTCAACCCCATCAAAACACCTAATGTACTTTAACAACTCAAATTTTTTTTGCAGGGTAACTTTTATCAATGTTTGTACCTACTGTCAGCAATAACAACTGAAATTGAAACTGTTTTGTTAAACCACCGCTAAAAACCTTCACGCTTCTCATCCCAAAAAGCTTCTAAATTGCTTGTTTGTATAACTGAGCTCTTTTACTATGGTTGACTCACAATTCACAGGTTTTCACATGCTATTGTTGCTTGACTCAAGCTGAACTATATCACTGTATTATGTATGTCTTATAAGTAATTATGTAAAAAGTTCACATATTTCCAACTTCTAAAAAAAATTTTTGCTTAGAAAAAATATTCTAGTTAAATGAGCAAGGTAAATGAGAGGAACATATATAATAAATTGAAGGAAAAAAAATAATGATACCTTCAAGGCAACATTTTGTTACTATTACAGAATGTGAGGTATGTAGTATGCAAATATTTAATATAATTTATTTATAATACTGATGATATAAAGAAAAGTTGTTTTTTTTTAATACTGTGGCCGGTGTTATACTGCAGTGTTTGTAAGGTCACCTTCAATCACAGCATTCATTTCATACTCATTTCATATTGGTAGGAAATGTGTGCTGTGCATAATCATAATAGGAAACATAGATTAAACCAGTAAGATATTTTATGTAACAACATGTGCAGCAAAACAATTAAAAGGAGGTTTTTGTTTTTCAAGGAGATTAAAATAGTGAGGGTATTCAATATTGTTCGGTGATCACGCTAGCTTCACAACCAAACTAAAATTATATAAAAATTCATGTGCAAATCAACCAAATAGTTTTCTGTGTCCATCACAAACTTTGCAAAATAGTCTAGCTACATCTGTGAGCTAATGTTCATCAGTTTACTCTACTGCCTGTTTGTATAGTTGTTGAACCAGCAGAGCAGTACCACTTCAAAGACGAGGATTTTAGAAATGGGTGTCATAATTACTGCACCCTCAATACGAATCGGATCTTAGCTGTAAGATATTGATGGATATGGTATAAAATATGTTTAACTGATACTCGTATTAACATGATGACAGCTTTGACAATTTTCATGCCCATGTACAGAAACAATATTGATGTTCATAATGGTTTTTGTTTGTACAGTGGATGCTGAGGTCACAAAATAAGGAGAATACTTGTCACTATACAGGCTCAAGCCTTCTAACCCCACCTTCAGCCGCCTGACCAATGCGCTGACTGCAAAGTTACATATACAGCTATTATTTGTACAGTTTAGTAGTAGTAGGATTCAGTTGCCAGGGAAAAATAAACAAACTTACTTACCTAGATACTAAATATAGTTATTCACAAAACTTACTTACCTAGATACTAAATATAGTTATTCACAAAACTTACTTACCTAGATACTAAATATAGTTATTCACAAAACTTACTTACCTAGATACTAAATATAGTTATTCACAAAACTGCAGTGCTTCCACATGAGGATAGCCACAATAGGTAAAATGTGGAAAACTGTCTACCATAAGTTAGTAGGATTAATGATTGGTAATTGTCATTGAAAGCTGGTCAAAATGCGATGATAACAAAGTTAAATCACTCACAATTTGTACACGTATCAATTAACTGCAACCCTAATATACCACAAATGCTCTTCACTCCAAGAGTGATTAGAAAATACTACCAATACTGAAGTATTAGTTAGGTAGAGGGAGAAGATTGTAGACAGGTAAAATATTACATTATTTACACTTCAAACAAAATAATCTTATCCTTAAATCATAACAAGTAACAAGGCTATAACACTAGTCTGTAATACAATACATAAAATACAATACATAAAATACAATATATAAAGTAACTATATTATCAAAGGCTAAACTGAGTGGTATCACCACAGCCAGTCAGGAGGAGCATCTAACTCCATGGAACCTATTAAGCCAGAATATTAATGTCTTTAATACTGAAGTGCCACGAAACCATAATGTCCTTTCTCACCAAAGTAAACAACATGAATGTTAGTTACAGCTCTGTTATAGTAACATGTATGTTAGCTAAACTCTGGCACAGAAACGTTTTTGTGGACATCTTTTAACTTCACTGAAGCATCATCCATACACTGATGATGACTATTGCAAAATGGTTGAAAACATTTTTATTAAAACTTTTTATGACTATCTGTGAAAAGTACAGTATTTTTGAAAGTAATCTTAAGAGTTATCATGCGTAAAAAAAAAAGGTATAATTATAGAGTAACATTGTAAAATGGTCGACTAGCTATCTAGATTCAAATTCAGTCATTCTTGGCAGAAATAATGATTCAGCGAAGCGAGCGGAGCTGACTTACTAATGAGTCCGCGATATATTATATACTAGTGATGTGCTTGAGCACAAATGGTGAGCGAGCCTAAAGACTATACTATTTTTATATGAATGATTTTGACTTCTAACACTGAAGCTACTGAAAATAAGGTCCAGTTTTTTTATTTCGCATACACGGTAAAGGGATTTCAGTGCCATAGTAACAGCTCTCTGCAACTGCTTGAATTGAAGGGAAAAAACAACAACAAAACAATAAACGTTATTTAAAAGTTTTCTTTGTGATATTCTTTAGCTAAGTAGTGGTTGTAACACACAATGCTTTGACACAACTGGACATGCACCTACACAGACTTACCTTTGCGGTAGTCTAGTGGACAATGTATTTTCAAATAAATACTGTTGCGCACGGCTTATAACCATGACAAAGAGCGCATTGACTTGCCACCACCACTAACTCGAATAGAAATGGAAGTCCCTTAAGTTTTCAAGTTTACTGCACCCGCAAAAGAATTCAAAACGGTAAACAATTCAATTTCTAGGGTGATACGAGTACTGATCGATAAACCAGAGGATTCTGGTGCAATTTGGGACGGGGTCGACCACATAACTAACACAAAAATGTGTGGGTCAAAGTACAAAATGACATACATACGTCTATACATATATATACAAATTAACTAGTGATGCGCTCTAATAGCACAAAATAGCGAAGCGAGCGATGCATGTTCCCTGTAATTGCAGCTATTCCATGCATGCTTGGTGTGGTTATAAAATACTGTCAAAGTGAGAAAACAATAGTGGTAGCTTTTTTCTATGATGAAGGTTCAGTGTAGCTGAAACGTTTGTAATCTACAACATCACATCATGATGAAGATGAATATCAGGAATAGTTGGTTCATGCAGCGAAGTAGGCTCATTTCCATGATTGACTGTCTCGGTATGCCCACTATATAGGAACATTTAATGGCTTTTCAAAAAGAAAGATTCTTTACTTTGCTACCTGTTTCTGTTTCGTTATAGCTCTCTTCCTCCTTGCCCTGTCTTTTTCATTTCTTATCTCTCTCCTTACTAATTTTTCTTCTGGAGTTTCTAACGCCCTCAAAGCTCTTGAAAACATCCCCGATTTTCAATTGTGTTACCCCTGTAAGTGCCTCGCTCGCTACGCTAGCTCACCAATTATTTAGGTCTAGAAATTGTTTTTGTTCTTGCATGGGCGAACGTGTGCACATTTTCTCCTACGCGCTTGCGCGGGCCGGGTAATTTTCTTAGCAACATTTTTTTTTATTTACCCGCCGTACGAAGTAGCGATGCCCAGTGAAACAAATTCTGCGCAAGAGACAAAACGTTAGAAATGCTCGGTCAAGAGCTTTGAGGGCGTTAGTAACTCCAGAAGAAAAATTAGTAAGGAGAGAGATAAGAAATGAAAAAGACAGGGCAAGGAGGAGGAGAGCTAAAACGAAACAGAAACAGGTAGCAAAGTAAAGAATCTTTCTTTTTGAAAAGCCATTAAATGTTCCTAGTTTATTTATTATTCCTGAGGATTACGGTACCAATCAACTTGATACAGCAGCTACTCTTGAAGACACTGAAAATGCAGCCGCACCATGTGAACAAGAAGCTAATAATATCCCCACTACTTTTTGTACTGCAAGAGTATTTTGTAGCCACACCAAGCATGCATGGAATAGCTGCAATTACAGGGAACATGCATCGCTCGCTTCGCTATTTTGTGCTATTAGAGCGCATCACTAGTTACTGTGATTTACTAAAACATGAAGTGTGGTGTTACCAGTGTCCTCAAAACCAGTTCTTAGACAAGAAAAGCAATAATATACAATTTGTACTAGATTACCTACCACATGCATGTTGTATAGTATTAAGTATAATTTCTCAGAATTATTGTGGAGAAAACCAAGTGTTCTTAGTTTTAATATTTTTTCCTTCCGGAATTTAGCAGTTCATTCATTTCAGTTCTGGACAGTCACATTAAATGCTAATTATTGTGTGAATGAATATTATAGTCTTATAGAAAAATACTGCAATCGCCAAAAAATTGTCCATAAGTAGCTATAGCTATTTCATCCATTCTTGATAAGAGCCCCACCCCCCCCCCTTAACAAATTCTAGATCTGCCCCTGCAGTACTATCTATTAGAGTATACATGTATTATAGACTGTCTTGTATTTTGTGATAAGTACAGGACATATGAATTGAACACACAAGTTAATCCACAAGTCTTTAACCTACAGAAATTAAGCAGGGAAACATGCCATGGAGGGTTGCCACATAAAATTAAGATGGCAACTAACTAGTGCTATACTTTACCTAAACAATCAAAATTACACTAAATCTGATTTTTTTTTTTTCCAGTAAGAATTTGATTTTATTTCCCCTATAGCTACTATTTATTGTACTTGACTTGTACAGTAAATCAGTATACATATACAGAAAAAGTAGCATTACAGGAATAATTATATCAGTCAAACTTTTCAATAGTTGAAATAAAAAACTCATAAAATAAGGATATATTTTTTGTTTCAGCTGATGAAGTCCAATTTGTAAGTAAAAAATGACTAAAAGACAAAAACTAAACTGTTGTTTATAAGTAACACTATAAAAATACAATTACCATATTATTGTTTGTAATACAAACATTAAACTAATGAGTAAACTATATCCACTCATTGTATGGCAGATTTCTTCATTGGGCAATCTAAAGTAATAAATTCAACAAGTAAGCACTTGTCACTATTTTTTGTGTTCAAATTATCTAATCTTCCTCTAAAATAGTAGAATATGTGACCGGTTTTGGGAAAATCGGCCTAAACGAGGCAAACAATTTTTTTCAGTATCACCGGGTAAAGCCTTATGGGTCGATTTTTTTCGAAAAAATTTTTATGGCAGAAATGGATAGACACCAGTTAGGTCTAGCTTATGACGCTGTTGTAAGCTCTGGCGTGCTCTAGAACTCACACTAGGAGGCTAGAAACACTAGCCAGTTGGACTCGTGTACGGAGAGTTGCTAAGAAATTATTGGCGGGCTTTTCACTAACAGCGGGGAAAAAACTGTAGCTAACTAATTAATTCACTTACTATTCTGCAATTCTCGTCATCATAGTTTCTTAAGGAGCCCTGCATTAAGCCTTTTAGACTTCTTTCAATCCGCCTGTAACCGATTTATTCCATAGTGTCCCGGAGACACGCAGTAATAGTATACGGACACAAGGCACGCCCCCTGACCTTAGCAACGCCTTTACCCAGCGTTTTTTCGAAATCAGCAATAATAAGCTTAGCAAAACTACTGAAGTGTTGTAGTGCATAGGGCGAAGACGGCTTGTGCTACAGCTTTCAAATTAGGAGGAAGTCATCCCAAGGCCCCGGCAGCCTACTGGTAGAATAAATTAGAAAACTTTAGATGCCGCGTTTAGGCCAATTTTCCCAAAACCAGTCACATATGAACCTTCTCATTGAATTAGAAAAATAAGAGTGGTTTAAAAAATGAGGTAAATGTCCTGATATATCCTTGCATGCAGGTATAGATAAAAGTCAATACTAAAAAATCTTGAAACAAAAATGTGTTACTTCACTTCCATGTGGACACTTACACAACTAATATATTGTTTTATCCACACTTACCCTATTGTAGGAGAGCTATAATATTCATATTTTTTTGGTTATTGGGTGAGCAAAGTGAGACCCATACAAATGATTCTCAACTGAGATTTTGGTAATAGTATGAGTAATAGCACGGTAACCGTACTATTCGGGATCAATAGCACGAGTAACGTGGTTGAAATAGCACGCGGAGAAAATGAGTGCTATTTTAATTGCTTTACGAGTGCTACTAGTGATGTGCTTGAGCACAAATGGCGAGCGAGCCTAAAGACTATACTATTTTATATGAATGATTTTGACTTCTAACACTGAAGCTACTGAAAATAAGGTCCAGTTTTTAAATTTAGCATACAGGGTAAAGGGATTTCAGTGCCATAGTAACAACTCTCTGCAACTGCTTAGAGAAAGAAAACAACAACAACAAAACAATTCACGTTATTTAAAAGTTTTCTTTGTGATATTCTTTAGCTAAGTAGTGGTTGTAGCACACAATGCTTTGACACAACTGGACATGCACCTACACAGACTTACCTTCGCAGTAGTCTAGTCAAGTGGACAATGTATTTTCAAGTAAATACTGTTGCGCACGGCTTATAACCATGAACGCATTGACTTACCACCGCCACTAACTCGAATAGTCCCTTAAGTTTTCAAGTTTTAACTGCACCCGCAAAAGAATTCAAAACGGTAAACAATTCAATTTCTAGGGTGATACGGGTACTGATCGCTAAACCAGAGGATTCTGTTTAGTGCAATTTGGGACGGGGTCGACCACATAACTAACACAAAAACGCGAGGGTCAAAGTACAAAATGACATACGTACGTCCAAACATATATACAAATATATAAACATCCCCGATTTTTTCATTTTTACCCCTGTAAGTGTCTCGCTCGCTACGCTCGCTCGCCAATTAATTCCTAATAGTACAGGTTACCCGTGCTATCACTTGCTAGTAGTAGGCCATCTTTTTAAAAAGTCATTTGCAATTGTAGCTATATTATATCGTTCACTCACTATCTCCTTTTTCAGGATTAGCTTCCGCTGGAACTTAGTTTTCAACGTGCGGCTCCTCCTGATCCGTTGAAAAACATTCCGTCTAATACGGGTAGAGGTTCTGTGGTAAAGAATGACATCATCTCCAACTAAAAACTACTTGAGCTATATGTTTCCGCACGTGTGCACACTTACCCGTACTATTTCACTTAACTACCGAGGTATTTCACTTAGTTTCCACTTAGTTACCGAGGTATTTCAATTAGTTACGCGCTATTTCAATTTCCCCTTGCAATTTCAATTGAACAGCGATTCCCATGAATTTTTGAATGGGCAACTTACGTGCCGCGCCGTACTATTATTATGTATAGCTATAACTAGTGATGTGCTTCAGCACATATGGCAAGCGAGCTGATCTGACTGAAATTTAAATGCTAGCTGTTTCTGTTAAATATTTTTGTTACTCTTTAGCAACACACAACTCTTTTATACATACTTGTTCACTGGATATACCAGCTCAAGACATGCGTTGCATTCTCTTCATGACTTGACTATTGGACAAAAGATTTTCAAGGGGTAAGCAATCAAATTTCCGAGGGTGATACGGGTAAGGATCGCTAAACTAACGGTCTTAGTTTAAGCTAGTTGCTTTTCCAAAGTTCAAAATGCTCTATTGTTCCAGGGCTCTAGTGAATATAGCATTATGTTGTATAGTCTTAGTGACTAGACTATTGGACTTTGGATTTTCAAGTAAGAACAAATCTGTTACGTAAGGCGTATAGTTATGACCAACTGCGCATTAACGAAGTTAACTTACCACCACCACTAAAAACATTAATGAACTCGACTAACTTTGGAAAACTTAACTGCGAACGTCTCTCCCATTCTGTGTCCGTAGCTCTTAGCTGTTTTTCTTTTCCTAGCATTATTTCAAAGTCTTTTGTCCCGAATTTCTGGCGCCCGTGCTAATGTTTATGTTGTAAGTAGCCTCCGAGGGTGGACACGCATTAACCGCTTTGAACTTTGCCATATGTGACCAGATTTGGGAAAATCCGCCTAAACGTGGCAAACATTTTTTTTCAGTATCACCGGGTAAAGCCTTATGGGTTGATTTTTTTCAAAAAATTTTTATGGCAGAAATGGATAGACACCAGTTAGCTCTAGCTTATGACGCAGTTGTAAGCTCTGGCGTGCTCTAGAACTCACAGTAGGAGGCTAGAAACACTAGCCGGTTGGACTCGTGTACGGAGAGTTGCTAAGAAATTATTGGCGGGCTTTTCACTAACAGCCGGGAAAAAACTGTAGCTAACTAATACACTTACACTATTCTACATAATTCACGTACTCACGCAATTCTCGTCATCATAGTTTCTTAAGGAGCCCTGCATTAAGCCTTTTAGACTTCTTTCAATCCGCCTGTAACCGGTTTATTCCATAGTGTCCCGGAGGCGATTTTTTAAACGACGCACCCTTTGAGGACTTAGAAAAAATTCTGGAAATACTTAGGTACAAAGTACAAGATATTTTATACTTTGAACCTTATGTTGCTTTTTTTTTCTCGTCAAGACACTGACAGCGAAGTCTTGTCCAACTTATCCCGAGCTGTTGTGGAGAATAGTGAAGGGAAGTAGAGGGGAGTCGGTACTTTGACCATAGCTGGAACGTAAGTTAACCTGAGTATAGGATTCTGCTGAAATTTATTATAGTAAATTAGTAGGAATTCCAGCTGCAGTATTTCCATAGGATTTGTATTATGTAAGTGTGTGTGTTTGTTCAGAGACAATTGTCTGATGTGTTTTAAAAAGAGATCACTCAAAGGCATTCCTTGGTAGTACTGTAAGGTTCCAGTTGTGTTGGAACATGCAGAACAACCTTACCTGGGATGGATCTTTCATTATATTGCAGTCATGATTGTTGTTGTTTTGTTGTTTGTGTGGGATATAGCTAGGTGAAACATTTTCTGAGTGAGGGGAGTGGTCTCCGAGAGCTAGTGAGCTACATGATGTTCAGATACCAGTTGGAAGTCAGGTGAGTGAAGACTGTGACTTTGTGGTGTATCTTATTATACAAGTATATAGTCTCCTGTCAGTCTATGCTGGTATGGTACAGTACTGTGTGTATTATGGGATAGTCCTGTAGCCCATGGCATCATAAAGATTCCTATATAATATCCACTGTAGGAATCCCCTCCTTGCGGTTGAAAGTCCAGGTGTCCTGTTATGTAATCATGAAAACAAAGACAGTTACAGAACACCATGAAAACGCGTTGAAAAAGATGTGTATATGATATGTCACAAGTGCAAACATAGGCACTCACATAAAAGAAACACACAAGCACATACTCACACGATAAAAATAAATAAATAACAAGCTATTATTATAAGACTCTGAAGCCTAGAAATACATTATGATATGCCATGAACTGGTGACAGGTAAACGTATATATGTTCTTTACATTACCTTGTGGTTGGTATTGTAGGGAAGCTCCCTCAGTTGTCACTCGACCTCCTCTACAAAGACTCCGGAGTAGTGACACCATGATTCCTCTAGTCACTAAGCCCAAGTCCTCAACTGGTCGTCAGCCTCAGGCACGGGCAACCACGGAGTCCTCAGACATTCACATCTGTGTGCTGTGCTTCAAGGCACTCATGAACCATTCAGTGAGTCTCTTAGTTTCATTTGTCTTGTAATAACACTTATTAATGTTGGCAAGCAAACAAGGAACTATCTGGAATGTGAAAATTTGATAGAATTATGACGACCTTTTAGTGAAAGACTCTTAGACCTTGCAAAACTGGCTGATCTTGAGCTAGTCTAACTGTCAACTGTTTGTGTATTTATTTATTTATTTATTATTTTATTATTATTATACTATAGCACCGTCTTTTTCAATGCAAAATGTATGGTAATACCACAACAGTGGAGAAATTAATAGTGCTCTAAGCAGGAAATGTATTGAATGGGAATGTTACATGAAACATAAATAATTAATTAAGTGCAGTCATGTCAGTCACCACTGGCACATAAAAGGTAAAGTATCATTAGGTGTTTCAAGTTATAACTTCGGGTGCCGTAAATATTTTGACAATTTAGCTACCAGTTTGTAGTATAGCTGGGCTGGCTCTCTCGCCACTCTGTGCTTTAAGACTTTGATTTAGACCCAAGAGTGACTCGCTAATTTCTACTTTAGGTTGTTGTTTTTTTCTCGTCCCACAGTGTTTTATACCTTTTTTTTTTTTTTTGAAGTTCAGAATATATGCACATCTACTAAACTCACCGACTGGTGACACTGATGTTCTCCCTCCTCCCCTCTCCCCCTAGTCAAAAATCCTGTATTAAACCCTGATTATAAAGTGTGTCTGTTAGTTGTTGTTTTTTTGTTTTTTTTTGTTTTTTTGTTGCTGTTGTTTTTTGCTAGTGTAGCTGTAGCATTAAGATCTCACTAGTACCAGCTAAAGATTAAACTACTACAGTACGTCTTAAAATTTTACTGCAAACAAATACATATTGTGCATGCTTAGATATTTAGTGTGATGATCCTTACCACATAATCCCATTGCAACATATTATTAGCTACGTGTACATTAAAAAAAATTCTGTGAATTCCATGTATTTTTGGACAGCAAGAGTGCCTACTACAGAAATCAGTTTTTAGTTGTTGTTTTTTTGGTGTTGTTTTTTTTTTTGTGTTGTTGTTGTTTTAACAATGATACTTTTCTTGTGTTTCCCACACCCTTTACCTAAATGCTCCGCTCATAATAGGGTCTGGGGACTTTGCCTTATCAAATTTGTTGCAATTCCCGGTTTGTTTGAATATCAATGCCCTTTTACCCAGAGGAATCTCATCCACGCACACATGCATTCATTGAACTCAAACAATAGCAACATAAGACATTGATATGGAGAGAGGCTTCAGTCAATAACCATTTTACTACCACTTTCCTCCAAAGCCTTTTGAGCTAGTGTCCGTTCTGGCTGAAACTCACAGTCTTTGTCATTTTTACTTGCTTCACATGTATATCTATACATAAATTCTTATTTTTGATTCTTAGTCATTATATAAAAATGTGGCGAGTGAGTTAGCCCAGCTATAAAATAAAAAAAAAATTGGGGGAAAAAAAAAAAAAAAAACCCACAGCTAAATTGACGATACTTTACCATTTATTGACAAAAATATATGCTAGCGAGCCTATGTATATATAGGCTTAGAATATTCCTGCGTGCCATGAAACGAAATCAACAGCTAAAAAACGTTTTAAGAAACTTAGTGAAAAATGGTACTGATCGTACGAAGCTCCGCCCTATTTACGTAAAGAGAGGCGACGTACCAAAGCCATATATATATATAACATATATACCAAATTTTGCCTTGATCTTGGCTCGAGAGTGTCTCGCTCACTTCGTTCGCTCGCCAATAATGTAGAGCTTCCATTCAAAGGTAAAACAGTATGCAGCTATAAGAATTTGCTAGCATCTGTGTAGTACGCATGTGTATGGGTGTGTTGTTGTATGTGTAATGTGTATGTTAGTAGTAGTGAGTGAACATTGGCAGCAACATACATTGAGACCATGTGGTACACATGTAATGACAAACTTCTGTTCTAATACTGATGTGCTTTGATTTGCTGATTTAATACACAGAAGTGTCTTCAGATTCCAAATAGTGCCCAATTTTGTGTGTAATACAATAAGACATGGGTATAGCTAAAGTGTATGTATGTGTGTAGCTTGAGGTTTAGAATATTTAAGCCATGTATAAGTGAAAGTTATAAAGCCAAAACACAGTGGATCTTTATGAATTAATGTACTGTAGGTGATAATGATTATTAATTAGTTTTAAAAAAAACAATGTTACAAATTGTGGTGTGAGTCTTAATGACCACGACCATGTTTAAATTGATTTGCTTGATTATTTAGTTCATTTTTTCGCAGATTGTGCTTTCGCTTTATATGTTCTTTTCTTCCACGCTTTTGTTGTACAGCACAATCTGATTCTGGGTGTGGTCTCTTCACTAGCCGTCCACTCACTGCCATCTTATTCCCTCGAGGAGCTCCTTCTCGGCGACGGGAAATTGCTGTAGGCTGGACGTTTATTCTTCTTCCAGCTACTGGTATTATTTCATTATTTTTTTTGAAGTATGTAATAGACTGCTCAATTTCGGAGTTGCTGATAATTCTGGTTCAGTGCCAGAAATAGTGTCCAAATAAACTGTAAAAAACTTTTTTAGCCCATGTAAATATTGTGTGTCCATTTGCTTTATTCGCTTGCATACATCATCCACAAATGAGCAACATAGCTGTGACACATTTTGCATAAGCTCATCTCCCTCATGGGTGTCTTTCTGTAGTATATTAATTAAAGTATCTAAATTATCTTCAGCAGAATCATATTCACTGTCACTGTTAGGAGAGATAGGAGCATTTGGCTCACATATTTCTGTACTATTAGTAGACATCATTTCAGAGTCTGTTACTGCCATACTGGTTTTTAAACTTTCATAGAATGCTTGGGTACCTGCTCTGTCTTCACCTAAAGCTATCACAGCATGCAAATATCTGCCCCTTGCATTAAAAAAAGGAATTAAATGAGGCGAAGTCAGTTTATATTTATTAACTACACGCTGATGCTTACAAGGCTCTCCTGTAGGAAAGCCAGTAATTCCAACACTGCAAGTACATGTCCAATTCTCAGTATCTATGATATATTCTCGATCGCTGTGATTACTCTTAACTAAGTATAACAAATTATTACGATTGTGTTTAGTTATATCCGTATTATTTACCTGGTATGCTCCCAGTCCTTTGTGACGAAGTGAAATGTATCTGTCCATTCTATTATATGATAGCAATCTTCATTCATAGTACATTTCAAAAGTTACAGTTATAAATTCAAAAATTTGGACCAAATTGTAGGCTTTTATTCTTTGAAATACTATGTCTTTTAAAATTCGTATTCCGGCCTCTGCATAATTGTGACAGTCTATGGGAAAAGGGGGCACTTCACTCAAACAAAAAAAATTGAGTTATTTATGCTAATAAAAAGCTACAATTTATCTCAACTTAGTGCTAAAATACTGGAGGGTAAAACCTTCCCCTTGCAGAGAAACTGGCAGTTGAACTGGGCTGTATTCAGCAAAGCAATTAAACTAGAAATCGAGAAAACATAAATTGAATTTCCACTTCCGGCATAATTAATGTTTCCGTATACTTAACGGCGTACTCCGCATACGCAATTAAATCGTACAGCGGCGACTAACGAAGTTTGCGTAGAGTTCTTTTTAGCTTTCACAGCGCTTCACAGCCTGTCTTGTCGGAATCCTTGGCTACTCTACTCCATGTAGTGGTAATCTTTCAGCCAGAGGTAAGCTGTAGATTACATGCACTATTCTCAAAGCTATGCCGTTTTTATTAGCTTCTTGTTTGAAACTCCGCCCATTCCCCGTTTATTGTACTTCGAGAACGAGAGAGAATAAAAAGAAGCTTGTCTTTCCACGGCACGCTTGGGGTCTTTTAAGTTGTTTTGGCATTTGAAATTTGGCATAGACTTAGAGTAAGGGTCACTAAGACTAATTCTGCAAAAAACAAAAATAGGAGAAAGAAAGAATTTTTCCTATGACTTACTTTTGGAGCCTATATCTCAATTTCAATTTTTAAGTGAAGTGCCCCCTTTTCCCATAGACTGTCACAATTATTTGTATTTATTCCTCTAGTACTGGTGTTGTCTCTATAACATATGGCCCACTCTTGTCGTCTCTCCCAATAAGTATTCACATGCTCATTAAAATTTATATACTGCTTGGATATTAAATCTTGTTTTAGATCTTTGTATTTATTATTGAGGATGTATTCAGTTTTAGCATACACCATATTTCTTATTAAAAGCATCAAATGTTGACGATGCTGAGACTGAATTTCATTGCTGCTATGAAGTAACCATCTCCACATGGTTTGTAGAAAATGAAATACACATAAGTACAGTGATGCACTGGGCCATGTCTTTTTCAAACCACTTCGTTCAGCTTGGGAGTCATCAGTAATTATGTTGCCTGGACTACCTTTACGATAAAAACTATATGTAGGAAATAAATATTTTAAATGAGTCATAGCAGAATTAATTATTGATGTACTCTCCCCTGATGTAACCACCACTCCTAGAGGTAGCCCACCAGCAGCAGAGGAAGTTGAAATGACAAACATAGGATTATTATAGTCATCAAAAGAGGACCATGAATCAATAAATACGAGTTCGAATAGCGCAAATGCTTGAATTGAAGTTAGATGGAATATCCCAGCTCAGTGAATCACCGTAATACGCTAGTTTTGTTTCAGTATTAAGTGCCAATAATGTCCAATGATTTCCTTGCTTTATTCCATCAGAAATAAAAATGGACTTACTGATATGGTCTTGTCCTACATTAAGAGCCAAAATAACTTTTCCATTCTGAAACACTTTGCTTTTCGATATCAAGAAATCTCTTATGCATTTATCTGGGGTACATACTACGCACATAATATCTTCATACTGCTGATTCAAAAGAGTGAACAATTCATTTATTTCATTTTCAGTTATCCAATTATCTCTAGTTAAATTTATCAGCTTTGTTTCATGATTCGAGCTAGATTGGCTAAAGAACTCCATAATTATTTTAGTATTAATTCCATATAAGTCACCAGTTTCGGTTAACCAAGTCATAATCTTACCTATGGTGCTGTTATGTTTTAAGTCGTAATGATACCACTGAAGTTGTTTTAATCCATTATAGTCCATCAATCCCATTGGAAATTTTATGTATATAAATTTTTTCACACTTACTTCTGTTTGTTTACATAGCAGACTTTTGGCTTTGGTAATGGAAGTGAGTGAAGGAATCTCTGTTAGACCACATGGATGGACCACTGACTTTGCAACCTCGGAAATTACTATGTCCATGGATAGACTTGCAGATATGATTGGAGCATTATCATAACATAACTTTTCCAATCCTCCACCCTAATCATGTACAATAAATCAATATATTTTTATGTTGTTATTTTATTCGTATTGTACTTACCATAAGATATTGACGACTTTTAGATAATTTTGTGGATGACTGTCGGGTATTATCTCTGGAGCAATGAAATGTTTAAGATAAATTTGTTTAATTTATATGTCAGTCATTGTAGTTTTTTAAATGGTGTTATTTTCAAGATAGTGAACTAATAAGAAAGTGTATTAACCTCTTCTTCTAATACATACACCATTATTCCTTACCTTGCAAAAAAATTGCAGTAGAACTCTAAGCATCAAGATGAAACAATCGCTATAAGAGGAAAGAAACTCCAAAAACAGTTCAGGATCAGGAAAGTGATCTGGAACAGTAAAAGACCCAGCATTCACCCCTGGATCTGGGAACAAAGAATTCCCAGATTGTGCTGAAAAGATCCTGCATGGGAACAGTCACAAGAAGCCATAGAAGTAGAAACTTTGAAGACAGCATGGTAGCAAGCATTTCACCGCGGGAAGCCAAAAAAAAAAAAAAAAATACACAAACTCTTGTTCACCGCGCATGCGCAAATGATTTAACTATCTGGTGCACCATGAACTTTGACCTTTAATAAACGTTGCTAGTTTTTCTAAGTCCTCAAAGGGTGCGTCGTTTAAAAAATCGCGTCCCGGAGACACGCAGTAATAGTATACGGACACAAGGCACGCCCCCTGACCTTAGCAACGCCTTTACCCGGCGTTTTTTCGAAATCAGCAATAATAAGTTTAGCAAAAATACTGAAGTGTTGTAGTGCGTAGGGCGAAGACGGCTTGTGCTACAGCTTCCAAATTAGGAGGAAGGCATCCCAAGGCCCCGTGCAGCCTACTGGTAGAATAAATTAGATAACTTTAGATGCCGCGATTAGCCGGGTTTTCACAAATCCGGTCACATATATATATATATACCAAAATCTCAATTGAGACTCATTAGTGAGAGTCTCGCTTCGCTCGCCCAATAATAATAATAATAATAATAATAACAATAAATCTATTCACTGACGATAATTTATTATTTTTTACTGACCTGAACATAGCGGTTTTCCATCACAACACGCAGGTAGTGGTTCTGTAGTAGTAGTGATAGGCTCTTCAGTAGTGGTAGGTTCTTCTTTCTCAGGAGCTTCAGTTTCTTTCTGAGTCAATTCCTCTTCCTCACCAGGTTCAGTTTCTTTCTGAGTAGGTTCTTCAGTAGTAGTAGGTTCCTCACGTTCTTTAGTAGTTGTAGGTTCCTCAGTAGGTTCTTCAGTAGTAGTAGGTTCCTCAGTAGGCTCTTCAGTAGTGGTAGGTTCTTCTTTCTCAGGAGCTTCAATTTCTTTCTGAGTCAATTCCTCTTCCTCACCAGGTTCAGTTTCTTTCTGAGTAGGTTCTTCAGTAGTAGTAGGTTCCTCAGTAGGTTCTTCAGTAGTAGTAGGTTCCTTAGTAGGTTCTTCAGTAGTAGTAGGTTCCTCAGTAGGTTCTTTAGTAGTAGTAGGTTCCTCAGTAAGTTCTACAGTGGTACTGACAGGTTCCATTGTAGTACTAACAGGTTCAGTAGGTAACTCAGAGTCTCACAGATGCACTCTGGAACTGGTGGGCAAGTGGCTATAGGTGCACAGTCTGGAAATAGAAAGAGGAAATGGTCATCAAAAGCATAAGCATACATAAGCCACCAAGAAAGCCAGTTGGTATATCAAACAACAGCAGGTTTATACACAATCAGCGAAGTAAGTTCCCAGTAGATAAAAATCGAGTCTTGTCATTATTGGCTTAATTGGCAAGCGAGCGAGACTCTCCCAGGCTTCATAACCCACTCCAGATTTTGCTGCAAGTTCAGTATTAATATATACTTACTAATGGGCAGAGGAGGAGTGGGTTCCCAGTTGCTGTAGGCCACGTTATTCCTGACTCTAACCTATTACCATAACATGAACAAACGGATTGTAGAATTATTGAATGAATAGATAGAATAAAAATGTTCTAGTGAATGGACAATCTAACATTCTTACTGAACAGTTCACCAATTGGTAAAACTTACTTGTACATGAACATTCTGTTCCCTTTGCAATTCATTTGTCAAATGAAAGTGTTCTCTCTCACTGTATTCGTAGACTTTCTCTTGTCCCATCTGATTGATAAACTTTAGTTCATACAACTGTAACACTCCTCTGATCTGAACGGGAGGCTTCCAGATCACAACCGTGCACAGTCGCTTCAGAATAGGCGGGTCTGGCACTGCAAAATATTATACTTATTTTAAAACTTAAGGCGGTGGAGAAGTACTGCAATTACTATAAGTTGTAAGAAAAAATATAAAGTATTAATGCACATGTTGTAGACTTCATTCATTTTACACACCTGTGCAAAGAAATGATAGATAATAATGAGAGAGTGAAAAGTTATTGTGTTAATTCAGAACTAATTGAAACTTCAGGGGTAAATTTTAGGGGAGGCTCGACCGGTGTCGTACGAGCCCCACTTTTTTTAGAATGAGCTCATTTTTTTGCTACTTTATTTCTTATCAGCAAGTGGAAATAAAAGTGTAGCTAACTGCAATAGCTTTTTGTTCGTCATTTTCTCCCCGTCTTCCAGTATAATTGTGATCTTCTACTTTACTTATTGATATGCTGAGCCAGGATATTTACTATTAGTCCTTATAATAAGGAGTAAGCTGGTGTGCTAATTATTGCGAGAATGAATATTAATTTTGTAGGAAATTATAGCAAACTTTACACCTTAAGTAGCTAGCTATTTCACACTAACTTGAAAATAACCTTCTTCCCCCCCCCCCCCCCC
>WLWD01005819.1_pt1 | contig 36834 bp, 30 predicted proteins | sample 6712731 | NCBI WGS metagenome assembly WLWD01 (sample SAMN12718690, study PRJNA576275) | sponge metagenome | isolation source: marine sponge | host: Mycale hentscheli | place: New Zealand: South Island, Marlborough, Capsize Point | collected 2014-11-01 | reverse complement strand
TGGCTCGATTTTTCGTTTTACGAGTCTTACTGGACTTCACTTTGCCTCCAGTAATGCGATTGTCTGGGCAAAGACATAGCCAAGATGTAAAATGTTTCATAGTACGAAAACGGCCCGGATCTAACCCGACTTCAGAAAGAATTGTGAATGCAGTGGAGGCTTCTAACCCGTCAACCGCAGTAAAATCAACACCGCTAATACGATAAAGATGACTCCTTAAATCAAAGCTCACATCATTGCTGCCGGGTCTTTTTCGTGACCGTTTTGCTTTAGGATAAGGGTTCTCTGATGGATCCGATACACTGTTCAGTTGAGCAATATATCGTTCAATTTCACGATCACACTCAACAATTGATTGACGATAAACCAAATAAAGGTCGTAAGCCTGTTTTAATGCAAAAACATGTTCGTTTCTATAATTACCATCAAGAGCCTTGGCAATGATCTCTGTATCGTTTTTACAACGGTAATCTTTTAGTTGAGCCAAGTTAACTTGATTCCTTTCTCCACCAAGTATAGCAGCAATAATACGCATACCCGTATCACCTGTTATATCACTTATGACTTTATGGAGTTGAACATTCATTTGTTCAAGCAGCAATTCCCGGTGAAACGGAACTCTTTTAATAGAAGTCAGTTACAAATTTTATGCCATCTATAAATTGTCAAACTCTATTGTCGGCATTCTGGAATTGAGGCTGATAGCGACTTCAACCTCGGAGTCAGAACCTAATTTTAGAGGATGAGATAGCTGTAATTTGCTCCAAAAGATGTAAGTTCACCGGGAATGCTGCTTGTTCAGTGCTCCTTGCAAGGGTTGAAATTAGTGAGATGAAGCACAAACTAATTTCTTAGTAAACATCCGCGTAACGTATCAGGGATCACGTTGCCATTTATACTACCTTCATTCTTTCTTAAATCAAGAGTACATATCGGCTAAAGGATTCTTTAGAATTCTCTCCTGGCTTTCCACCTTAGCCATCCCTGAAAAAATAATAAAAAAGACGAATTTTTCATTGATTTAATTTTCTGCGGTGTCATTGTGTGTATTAATACGTGCAATTTAATTAAAAATTAAGGAATTATATCAGATATGAAAAAAAGAGAGAGATTAAAAAAGGAACTGATGAGCAACCTTGATATTATTATTGGTTCAGTTGTCATGTATCGCTCAAAATGTGGAAAGAACTGCACCTGTAACAATGGAGAGAAACATATCTGCTATTATCTCAGTTCGAAAAAAGAAGGTAGAACTAAAAATCTTTATCTTCCGCCCGGATCAATCGGCGAGGCAAAAGAAATGAATGAGAGATATAGGAAAGTTAAAGCCCTGCTGCAGGAAATCAGCCAGTGTAATTATGAGAGTCTGAAAAAAAGAAATCTTACCAAAGGAAAATAACAGTTGCCGAAAGCGCAAAGGTCAATCAGACATAATCATTCTTACGGAAAATGTCCGGAAACATGCAAACTTTCGCGACTGAGAGTAGAAAATGAGCAGCTGAAGAAGGGAAACGAACAATTCCGTCAGATTTTTGATGCTGCCGTGGATGAATTCAATAAACTCAAGCGACGGATTGAACAGCAGAAAGGGGAATTGAATTGTGAAAAAGAGGCGAATAAAGATCTGGAGAAAAGAATTCGGCAACTGGAACGAGAATTGAGTAATGAACGTGGTAAAGCGAATAAATTCGCATCTATGCTTTTTGGTTTGAAGAGTGAGAAACTGAAATTGTCAGATATCAAAGTTGAGGATAGGAATTCTATTGTAGTTGAAGAAATCAGCGAATCAGAAATCACTAATGCCGGGGAAGACGAATCGGCTGGGGAGAAAGAAAAAAAGACTGAAGCGGAGAAGGACAATGACACGGAAAAGAGAAAATCCGGAGGTCAGGATGGCCACAAAGGAAATGGAAGGAAAATTCCTAAAGGGCTGCAGATTGTGGATAGAATTATTAGGCTGCCTGAGGGAGAAGTCATTCATGGAATTCCGGCGGAGAATTGGACGGAACAGAACGGCATGGATGAAGTATCATACACGATCAGAAAAAAAGTCGAATGGTACGTGGAACGTACTATCAGGCGTAAATATACTCCTCCTGCGAATTACGCCCCTGGCGTTCTCAAAATAATAACAGCTCCCATGCCGGCTAAACTCATTCAGCAGGGAAAATATGGGTTGGAAGTATGGATTGATATTCTTATCGATAAATATCAACAGCATATACCGATTCAGCGTCAAATTTTCGACATGCAGCAACACGAAGTCAATATGATTCCAGGAACTGTTTTCGGTGGTGAAAACAATATTTGGAACCTATTTGGAGCCTCTTTATAAAGAACTTATTATTGAATTGCAAAATGGAATAAGATGGCACGCTGATGAAACTCGCTGGTACATGCTTTGTGACGCCATGAAAAAATTATGGTATATGTGGGGATTCAAATCTGAAGATGTTGCTATTTTCGTTCTTGACGGCACAAGAAGCGCTTCTGTTCCTACGAAAACTCTTCTGGGGATTACCGATATAGTACAACTAAAAGGACCAGTTGAAATTCCTGAGGAGAAATTGAAAATATTGAATGTAGACAGGTATTCTGCCTACAAAATGTTGGCCGGTTTGGGTTTGGTTCTTCTGGCCTATTGCTGGGCTCATGTGAGAAGAGATTTCACTGACATTAAAAAAAAATATCCCGAAGAGCACGGACTGCTCAGATGGGCAGAGGAATGGTTGCTGAAAATCGCCGAACTGTACAAAATTAATAATCAGAGAGTAAAACATCCTCCCGGAAGTGATATGTTTTTAGAACACGATTCGAGATTACGTGAAGCCATTCATGACATGGGAAAAGAAATCAACGTTGAGATTAAGGCTGATGAAGATGAAGTTCATGAAGCCAGACTTAAAGCAATGATATCAATGAAAAATCACTGGAAGGGACTGATTATATTTGTTGGTAATCCCGAAATCCCGATGGATAATAATAAAATGGAAAACGGAATAAGACCATGTGCTCTGGGAAGAAACAATTATATTGGAAACCATTCACTTTGGGGCGGGGAATTGTCCGCCTGTATGTATTCGATCATTCAAACATGTAAACAGAATAATATCAATCCACGAACTTACTTGCAGTATTACCTTGAGAAGTGTATAGAAAAAAACGGCGATATGAGTCAGGAGGAAATAAATTCAATGTTACCAGGGAAATTAAAAAATAATATCATCGTGAAAAACGATTTGACCTTGAAAAAATTCTGATTTTTTGTTTTCTTTATATTTCCTGCAAAAAACGATTCAGTAAGAAGAAATTAGGTTTGAGGGCAAAACGGGGACCACTGAGTATGTACCCTCCGCCTCTGGCGGAGGACTCGTATAGGTTCGACCGGTCCGTGGCTTTTGATGTAATGTAAATCGAGTAAAGTTTTTCCTCCAAGAAAGCCCCGTTGGCCAAAATGGAGGAAGAACAGATGCATGACTGGAAGAGATTATCACATGTGAAATGGGAGTGCAAGTACCATGTGGTATTTGTGCCGAAATATCGTAAGAAGAAATTGTATGGTAAATTAAGAAGTCGTATGGGTGACATGTTGAGGGAACTATGTCGTCAGCGTGAAGTAGAATTACTGGGAGGGCACTTGATGCCAGACCATGTTCATATGTGTTTGAGTATCCCGCCTAAGTTTAGTGTTTCTAGTGTGATCGGTTTTGTGAAGGGAAAAAGTGCAGTCCGCATTCACCGGGAACTGTTAAATATCCGTCGTATGACAGGGCTGCATTTTTGGGCTCGCGGATACTGTGTGAGCACTGTTGGTATGAATGAGGAGGCAATAAGAGAATACATGAGGAATCAAGAAAAGTTAGATAACGATCAACCAAACTTAGAATTCTAATAACGGCAATACAGCCCCAGCGGGGCTTTTTCTACGTAACGTCCCCCTTCGAGGGGGAATCCTAATGCCTCCTGCTACGCAGAGGTTGATTACTAAATTATCACGTTGTCTACAGTAGGAACGTAAAACACATATTTCATCATCTGGACGAAATGACGCACTGAGTAAACCAAAGGTATGTAATTCCTGTAACCACTGACAATCCAAGACATCAGTCTTCCGTCTAGGAACGTTCTTAACGTGACGTGCATTAACCAGATAAAGATCAAAACCACGGGATTCGAGTATTTCAAAAAGTGGAATCCAGTAAACTCCTGTTGATTCCATCGCCACAGAATCAATATCACATACAGTGAGCCAATCAGCCAATGCGTGAAGATCCTCTGTAAAACAGCCAAATTCTTGCACCGGTTTGCTATCCCTATCAGGCGGCACTGCAACAAAACTTCCAGTTGCGCTAATATCAATTCCAGCTGCATTTGGATTAATTAGACGTTCACTATGAGTTGATGCCTTAAAATGCATTTTACGACCTTGACGTTTACTTGTTTTACGCTTACGATTGTTCATACAACACTCCTTAATTAAAAATGGTTAAGTGAGCTGTGCCCGGGAGCGGAAAAGCCAAGTAATTTCCTAAACGGGATTTCTGGTAAACAGAATCACCAATTATATTACCGCTACTACCGGATCCAAGTTAACTAACGGGTTCTGAGACACCAATGCATCATCGGAATGTAACTGCACAGCTAACAATTAATGTACAAGGAAGCCTTTTTAATTAAAGTTTCTTATATTTATTACCTCCCTATTTCAAAGGGGGGTCCGGAGTTAACTAGAGCCCATTCGAAAAGGGTATTTTGAGTATAAAATTTCTATATTCTTCATGGGATTGGACTTGAATAAATTGCGTAACGTGTTATCTTGCAATAATTTAAAATCTAATTTAATTTGCCATGGAGGCAACAATGATCAAGCAAATTCCAAATGACTCGGTGTGCAGCAGCAACCTATTCTTGCCGGTTCCGGATACGAACTTGAAAGAGCTCTTGTCTGAGGTTCTGGAAATGAGCCGTAGACATCCGGAAATTCTCGATAGCATTCGAAAGGATCAAGATGCAGTAGCGATAAAGAAAAAAGAGTTACGGCAAAAAGATAAAGCCTATTTTGAATCAAAATTCGAGGCCCTTCCAGGAATTTTGAGTGAAGTGGAACAAACGGAAGCTCCATCCCTTTATTTACAAGTGGGTCGTCCGCGAATGGAAGCCGAACGGGTGTTGATTTTTCTTGTCCTGCGAGGCGACTTCCATACCTTAAGCAGTTTATCATCAATTGAACGCTTACGGGATTCGGTCACAATTTTAGACTACTTGCAAAAACGTGATCTGCTTCTTCCCGGGATCACAACGATTGTTGAGAATGTAAATGCGGCGTCTAATGAAACACGAGAACAAATTCACCGTGCTCAGTGAGGGCTAATTCTCAGTGAGGGCCTAGACGATTTCAAGGAGCTGACATTCGACAGTACGTCCGTGGAAGGAAACGTAGAGTGGCCGACCGATGCGGGTATTCTGCTCAAGCTTATTGAGCGTCTGTTTAGTCTGGGTGGTAAACTTTCGAAGTATGGCGGTCCGTCACTCCGGGCATGGTGGATGGCAAGCTCGATTTCGTCTTTGCAAACGCTGCTGTTCAAGATCAATTCCATTGCCGGAAAAGCGAATAGTAAAAAGAGGATAAAGAAGTTCTATCGGAAATTTTTAAAGACAGCCTACAAAGCGCTGAGTTATCTGAAAAGGGAACTTGGAGAGATGAAAGAACGGAGCGCAAAACTCGATATGAAGCCAAGTCGTCGAGAAATGCTCGATGCCATTTTTAAGCAAATAGACGAGGATCTTGCAGATGGATATCATGTTCTTTTTTACTCGGAGAATCGGGTAATGAATGATGTCCATCTTCCTTCTGCGGAGAAGGTTTTGAGCATTTCAGATGAAGATGCAGCTTATATAAAGAAAGGTCCTCGGCCCGCGAAAATAGGATATAAACCACAACTCGGTCGAAGCGGCAATGGTTTTATCCCTGTTTGTAAGGTTCCCAAAGCGAATGCCGCCGACTCGAAAGAATTTATCCCTGTACTTGATTTAGCCATTGAGAACACCAAGGCGGCGCCTTCTTTAGTGAGCGTTGATGACGGTTATTCATCAACGTCAAATTTAGAGGACGCAAAAGAAAGAGGGGTAGCCACTGTGAGTATAAGCGGCTCAAAAGGGAAACGGATTACGCTCGAGTCAGATTGGGATAGTCCAGCCTATCTTGAGGCTCGTCGCAATCGTTCAGCTGTTGAATCGCTCATGTTTGTACTTAAATATGTGTTTGGCCTGAAGCGTTTTCGACGACGCGGTCTTGAGGAAGTTCGCGCTGAATTGCTTGAGAAAGTCATTGCGTATAATTTTTGTCGGATGGGCTATATTCGTAAGCTCCGTCAAAAAGAAGCTGAAGCAAAACTGCGGCGAGTGGCTTAGGACGATCCCTACAAAATAGTGAAGTAAAAAAACACCAAAGGGCTTCAACCGGGAGTACTGCGTTCAAAAATAATTATTTTTGGGTCTTAACGACAAGTTGCTCGCAGAAAAGCTGGCGAATCGGCAACGATTATGTCAGACCCATGTTTCACCGACATTAAAATCAACAAATTGCGCCAAAATGGCACGGCAAAAATTGAGCAATTTGCCTTTCCGAATACGGTCTAGATAAGCTCGGCGTAAGTCCTTCGGGTACGAATTGGATCAAGTTTGAATAAATGCCCATCCAGTATAAATGAAAATCGTGGCCGAAGTCCTTCTGCCAATTTTATCTATTAAAATTACTACCGTAATTTCCGTTTTCCCATTAGTTTTTTCCTCCGAAGGACTAGCGTATTTTTATCTTCCAGCAACCATTCAAATTCTTCACCTTTCACCAATTCCATTGCATCAACAAGAACTACCGGCACAGTGACAAAGAAGGTGTTATTTGTCGGGCGACTTACTTTCTGTAACTTTAACCTTATATCCCATTATTTCTCCTATTTCGAACAAATTTCGATTTTCCAACTTGGTATAGATTATAAAATATATTAATGTCATGAGAATTCAATCTTTGAAAGGAGTGAAAATGACCAGATTACAACAATGCACGCGAGGAATCCCTCCCTCCCTTGAGGCTGAACCCGGATTTTCATCAAATCCTTGTTCGTCTGAACAGCAAGGCCACAGTCAGCAAAAATATATTTATCCGCAGCCGTATGCTTTTACACATTCATAACAAACCGATCAATTTTTCTCAGTTTGGCCGAGAATTGAATCATGACCCTGATACTATCAGCAAATGGCACTACAGATGCTCTGACGCCAATTATCAGTGGACCGAACTGGTCAGAAACACTATTGAAGAACCCGGTCATGCCGGAGAGTTGCTGCGCAAAGAACGTCTGGCCGAACAGCTCCTTAGTGATTCCCCTCGTAGCGGCGCCCCTGCGACCTACTCGGCAGAACAATATACGCTGATTGTTTCTCTGCCCTTATGCCCCCATCTGAATACGATCGACCGATCACGCATTGGACAGCCCGAGAATTGACAGATGAAGTTCATTTGCAAGAAATTGCCCCCGGCATATCTTCACGACAAGTCCAGCGTTTTCTCGATCAGGCTGATCTGAGACCACATCGGAGTGAGTATTGGCTTAATCCGAGAATTGATGATCGGGAGGAATATGAAGACCAGGCCAAAAATCTCTGCGACCTATATCGTCAAGCCAAGTCTTTGGCCAAAAAGGCAATTCATCTTATATCTACGGATGAAAAAACCGGCATCCAGGCATTGGAACGGTTAGCCGAAACCAAGCCGATGCGTTCCGGGCAACCGGAGAAAATCGAGTTTGAATACACTCGTCATGGAACGCTTTGTCTGATTCCGTCATTTGACGTTGCCACAGGGGAAATTGTGACTTATCATCTTGGTGAAACCAGGGAAGAAGTGGATTTTGCAGCCCATATAGAAGCAACGATTGAAAGCGCACCGAAAGATGAGTGGATTTTCATAAGTGATCAGCTTAACACTCACAAATCAGAGACTCTGGTCAAATTGACAGCCCGTCTTATCGGTTTCAAAGGGGAGCTTGGAATTAAGGAGAAATCAGGCATTCTTGAGAATACCAAAACACGCGGAGAATTTCTGAGCGATTCGAGGCATCGTATCCGATTTGCATATACTCCCAAGCATTGTAGTTGGCTTAATCAGGTGGAAATCTGGTTTGGCATATTGGCTAAAAAAGTGATCAAACGCGGAAACTTCTCTTCCAAAGACGATCTACGCCAAAAGATCGTCGAGTTTATTGACTACTTTAACCGGACAATGGCCAAACCCTACAAATGGACCTGTAAAGGAATTCCCCTGACAGTCTGATCGAACGATCCATATCATCAGGAAAAATCTTCGGATTGCCGGGGAGCATTCACCTCTGCCTGCATACTGGCAGAAATCGAGTCAAAGTGTCGTCGGAAGAGACTAAATGACTCTGCTGCTCCGACTAAGAAGAGCTGTTGAATTTTAAACCAATGAATTCCGACGCTACAGAACAAACGGGGTTTCGGCTTTGATATTTATAGTGAAACGCATCAAACCGCAGGCAATTAAACCCGAAACAATATTAAAGGGACATCAGAAGTATAGTTGGAAAAATAATCTGTGCATGTACTTGTCTAACATCGGCGCTACACATATTATGGTCTGTCGCGGTCTTCGGTTATTTGTGATTTGAGTAAAGATTGTGAAGTGTCCTGCTGCCAAAGAAACCAAATCGCATAACAAAATTGACAGCGGCGTCAAACGCTTGTCTTTCACAGATAGACTGCCACGTTCACCGGGTAGCTTGACGACTTATAATATTGTGGAAATCTTAGACAAATCCATACCCGGAATACATGAATTCGTACCCGAAGGACTTACGCCGAGTTTATCTAGTTCTTCAAAAAACAGAAAATATTCTTCATTCATAAGCCCTACTGTAGATAAGAAATCTCGTGAAATAAAAAGAGACGCACCCGAGACATAATAATACTTATTTTCGATCATGTCACTATCACTAATTTTACTTAATTTTTTACCTGAAGCTATTAATTCAGACCTCGCAAACCACTTATTATAAATGGCGCCTCCCAGTGCCTGAATGATTTGAGGACGATCATAGTACAACAGTGTTGATCCACACATACCGATTTTTGGCGTTTGTTCACATTTTTTTATTAGCTCTACTAAAGCCAATTTATCGATGACGGTATCGTTATTTAATATCCAAATATACTTCCAGTTTGATTGTTTAAGAATTAATTTTAATGCAATATTATTTCCAGCTGCGAATCCTAAATTATTTCTGCTCGATATTAAAATCAGTGGATAATTATAATTATCTGAATTTATTGATTCGATTTCTTCGCAAGAGTATAGAGCATAGCTTAATGGCTTTAATGTTGGGCGGTGGGTAAATTTTTTATTAATCTCATGGTTAATTTCAAATATATCTAATTCACCACGAGCCCAAGATATAATGTTTTTTAGGGAATCATCCTGAGAATCATTATCAACTACTATTACACAAAAATTTAGATGTTTATTGCGAAAAAGACTTTCCAAGCATTCAATAGTATTTTCCCAACCATTCCAATTCACTAAAGTTATATATACTAGCTCAATTTTTGACGATTGCTTTGTATGCTCCATTTACATCGATCTCTAAAAAGTTTTAGCCCGTGTCTCTCAGAGGAAATCGTTGCGACAAGGTTGCTGAATAAGCGGCAAATAAATGCTGAAGATATTCTCGTCAACATGTGACAGATTACTGCCTGAAACGGTGTTGCAGTAGGTTTTTTGTGATAAATGCGGGTGAACAATTAGCCCCTTAGAGTTTCGGGATGCTTCTGAAAATTACATATGTTTTCAATAACGGGTGAAATTATTGCTCTCTTTTCAAGGCCGATTGTTCAGACAGAAACAATCAATACACCTTTTATTAGACGTAATATGGGTAGGTTTAAGACGAGAAATATAATATCTCGCTAAAATTAATTGAGGGATTACCAAGATTACGTTGTAATCTACAACGTCTCCCGAATATTTGCTAATTCAATTATTTTTTGGAATTATATTCAGGATTAGAATGGCACTATTTGTATTCCTTATGCTTCTGATATATTGCAGAAAATTGTATGTAAACCATATTTACTTATCATTACTATTCGTAAATATAAAACGTCGCCTTTTAAAACATAAATTCAGTAATAGATATCATGAATATAGTTCGGAAGTTTATCGCGTCGAATAAAAAAATTTCAAGATTGGCTGAAGGGAAATTTCATAAATTATTCATTGAAACGCCCTCATTTCAGCGAGAATTAATTGAAGGGATTACTGCCAGCATCAATAAGGGGGCGAGTAAAGTACTTGAAGTCGGAGGGATAGATCGTCCGTTGTTAGAAAAGAATTGCGGATACAAATACGATGGAATTGATATTGAAGCAAATGAGAATTGTTATGAAATTTACGACAATTTCTATGTCCAATCTATTGAAAATAAAATAAAAGATAAATATGATTTAATTATATCGAGAACTCTATTGGAGCATGTCCCGAACAATTCTGAAAGCATAAACAGCATTTATTTAGCGCTAAACTCAGGAGGTGAAACTCACCATTATATTCCATCGAAATGGCACCCGTATGCCATCGCATTACGTTTAGTTGGTCCAACTCTGCAGAGAAAGCTCATACCAATTCTTCGACACCAATATAAAGATGAAACTGGGTATCCTGCATATTTTGATCATTGCTCGATTTCGTCCATGAAAGCGTCGCTATCGAAACAAGGATTTAAGGATATTAACATCAAAGCATATTACAGAGCAAATGAATATTTTGACTTCTTTTCCCCAATATTTATTGCGGTAAGTTTATTCGAGAATTTTTGTAGGACATTAAAATTAGAAACATTTGCATCCGGTTTTATTATTAGCGCCAAAAAAACCTGATACTATTTTGTACTGAGGAAATTTTATTGGTCATTTATCTCGCTATGGGTTATTATAGAGGTCATGGCATCATCCAATAAGTTGATGACTTCATGGTAATTTTTTGTGCTACGAGTTCCACATTTCCTTGAATTGGGTTCAGCAATTCCCGGTGAACTATAACATCTTTATATGAAGCAAATTACAGCTATCTCATCCTCTAAAATTAGGTTCTGACTCCGAGGTTGAAGTCGCTATCAGCCTCAATTCCAGAATGCCGACAATAGATTTTGACAATTTATAGAGGGTATAAAATTTGTAACTGACTTCTATTAAAAGAGTTCCGTTTCACCGGGAATTGCTGAATTGGGTTTACTTATCCAAACAGGTTGCAAATGTGAACTATTTCAAGATGACCAACTATAAAATAGGTGGAGATAATGATGCGGCAATCACCCCCTTATTGAGAAGCCGAATGCGTTTTAGAATAGTTCAGGGTATGTCATTTTGAGGAGGGGTTACGCGGAAAGGTCATTTCGTTCCATATAATCACTCAAAACAAAAAGGCTCCATGGCCTAAATGCTCCAACCCTCTTTGGATTTCTTCTAAAATGGACCAAAAGCTCTTCGAGAACCTGTGGATTAAAACATTGGAGACGTTTAGGAAGCTGCCGGAGCCCTGACTCACATTCCTCACGTAAATCTTCTGATAACCATTTTTCAAATGGTAATGTAAATCCTTGTTTAGGGCGTTTTACAATTTTGTCGGGCAATAGAGATCCGAAACATTTTACAAAACATTGCTTGGGAAAATCTTGATCCTCTTGGCATGGCAATCTCATTCCAAGCGCTACGTCCGAAAATTCAGTATCCAGAAAAGGCACCCTTATCTCGATAGAAGCCGACATTCCAAAAACATCGCAGTCCTTTAAGAGACAATCACGCATAAAATGAGATAATTCGAAACCTCGAATTATTTGACCTAAATCACTTAATTCCAAAAAGTCAGAAAGCTCCTTAACAGCACTATCCGGAAGAAACTCCAAGATATCATCTGAGTCGGCGAATTCTGGTATAAGTTTGGAAATAAATTGAGAAGAAAATAACTGTTTTCGAACCAGGTATAGATCCAATACTGTATTTACGCTATGCATTAAATCCCAAACCTTGCTTGAACGCCGGTGATATGGGTTTGCCATTTTATGAACAAGAGGAGATATACAACGCATCCCTCTTATTAAAGGCAACCACTGAAGAATTTGGGGTATGTCTCCAAATGATGGATACCCACCAAAAAGCTCGTCACCGCCTAGCCCCGTTATTGCAACCTTGATACCTGCATTTTTTGCAGCATGCGAGATAATCCAGGTATTCATTCCATCCATAGTCGGTTGATCCATTGCAGCTAAGGACTTATGAATCCCTGACAACATATCGGATCCAGTCATTTCGATTTCTATATGTTCAAATCCAATCTGTGAAGAAATCTCATCAGCAAAAGGCTTCTCAGAAAACGCTGCATTGTCGGGGAATACAACCGATATTGTGACAATACGCCGGGATGAATTTTCCTGAGCCATTGCTACAGCCAATGCTGATGAATCAATTCCACCACTTAAGAATAATCCAATGGGAACATCTGAAATTTGATGACGCTTGCTGGCAGCATTAAATTTATCACGCAACAATTTTGTATCGAAATTGCTCGTGGCGTTTCCGATAGACCATGTTTTTATATGCGATTTTTCTGCCCTAGAACTTCCTGCCCATTGATAACTTGCAGATGGAAATAACGATACGCCTTTAATGATTGTTTCAGGACCACTTATAAATCCAAACCGCAAATAGTTCGGGATGATACCCATATTAATCTTCCGTGGTACAAGCCCGGAAGCCAGAATACTTCTGACCTCAGATGCAAAAATAAATAGATCTTTAACCCGAACAGTGTATATCGGCTTTTGACCAAATCTATCACGAGCCAGGAGAAGTTGATTTTCTAAATCGTTCCATAGCGCTAATGCATACATCCCATTCAATTTGGAAAGTATATCCGGGCCGTATTTAATCAGAAGTTTAAAAACAACTTCTGTGTCTCCAGAAGAATGAGGGGGTTCATCTAATTGTGCAATCAAATCCCGATAGTTATAACATTCGCCGTTAAATACAAATGCTTTCATCTTTCATCCCCCATCTGCATAGGCTGCGCCGCTGCACTGGACAGATCAAGAATCGATAACCGACAATGACCTAAAACACAATTTCCTGAAGGAGCCACATAGATACCATTGCCATCGGGGCCACGATGTTCCATGGCATCGATCATCCCTTTCACATTTTGTTCATAATTATTTGAAGATGGGCCGATGATGCCAGCAATACCGCACATAGTCAATTCGTTTCAATATATTCTTCAATGATCGGTTGAAAACGTTGACTAAATTGGTCAAGCGTAAAATTTTCAGCCCATCTTCTTTGTCCTGCTTTTCCCATTTGAGCCGCAATCGCTGGATTTTGAAGTAGGTAAACGATTTTTTCTGCTAGTTGATTTTTTTGATCCAGATTAACAGCAAAACCAGTTTCACCATCCTTGATAACTTCCTGACCCGCATCGTGAGTTGATGTGATTATTGGTAGGCCGCACCGCATTGCTTCAATATATACAATCCCAAACCCTTCACCGCGACTGGGCATGGCAAAAACAGAAGATTCCAAGTAAATTGATTCCAATTTTGATTCATCAACAAAACCATCAAATTGAATTGAGTCCGAGCACCCTATTTCACTCACATTTCTAACCAGTCGATCACGTCCATTTCCCGTTCCAACAATCCTCAAAATGGCATTAGGAACCTCTTTCAAAACCATTGGCCAGGATTCGATCAATTCATCATGTCCTTTGTATCCTTCCTTTGCATCCAACCGGCTAACAATTAAGACGGTTGGCGCCCGTGGCGGGTCTAATTTCATTTTCGGAGGAGAATTCGATTCAGTTGCCAGCCAACAGACTTTCGCCCGCTCGAAATCGCCATGACATTTTGCCGCTCGCAGTCGTGTATAATTGGAATTTGAAACAAGCATACTCGACTGCCGACACGCATTTATGTGACGAGGCAAAGCATTTTCCCAAACTTCGATACCATGTATAAACGTTAATGCCGGCTTTTTGGTTCCTGAAACAAAAAAATGCAATTGGGCGATTTGACAACTGTCATATAAAAAGTGCGTCGAACAAAAGGCTTTCCATCGATGGTCGATGCCAAACCGAAGCAGGTTTAAATATTTCCAAATATGTTTCCTATTATTTACTTCCGAAATGAGTGATGTGAAGTTACTTGATATCTCAGGATCATGTAACTGTTCCAGCGAAAATCGCATTAATCTTGCAACGCGAGGTATCCCCCCCATTCCAGCTCGAAAACTATATGTAGACAGCGCTAAATTTTTTTGCATGGGCCTATGCTGGTATTTTTTGAATTCGCGGATCAATGCCGCTATTGGAAAGAAATTTGGGAAATAAGTAATTCAAAAATAAGACAATGACGATGGATTTAAAAATAGTGTTTGATACTTCAAAGATTCCAACTTCACTCAAAATTGCTGATTGCATTACATAAGGCACGAAAGCCAAATATAGGATATTCCTTTGAGCACGAATAATCAACCAACGGAAAATCAGTCCTAATACCAGTCCATAACATCCGCAAGCAATAATGCCGCCGGTATATCCAAAGTTAGCATACATTTCACCTGCATAGCCTAGATTCATGCTTGTTCTTCGATTCAGAATTACACCCGTAAATCGTGTAAAATTTTCACCGCCTCCTGCACTCATTTTATTTGGGAACAGAACCCTTGGAACTAGAGTTGATATAATCGCATTTTTCACTGTTGAACCTTCGGCATAGGGCACCATAGTAGGAACCCATATCATCACACGTTCAACAATCCAACTTTGATTATAGCGAACAATTAATTCGTTAAAAAAATCATGGCCCCATCGCATTGTAACAACAATGACCATACTCTCGAGAAGCTTTCCGACATAGATGAATGGTTTTGACCACTTGCCGACTTCCAGAGGTGAACCAAATATCTCTACATGTTTTTCCCCGGAAGTATACTGGTACCAGACCGCATTACGATATTCCCATTTGGAATGTTGTAAGGCCGGCAATAACAAAATTGCAATAAACATAATCCCGATTATCTTCTTAGAAGAAAAGCTAAACCGGTAGAAACATAGAATGGAAATGACAATAGACCAAAGTAGGAACTCCAGAAAAAAACCGGTTGCCGAAGCGAAATAAAGTTCGAGAAACATGACGCACCCTAACCGTTTTCTCCAACCTTTCATTGCCGATAAAATCCAACCGGAAATTCCGACAAATCTCAAGTTTCCAATGAGATATACAATTGCTACGACATTTCCTCCTACGCCAATATTCGTTAATTTATTGTAAATCAATGTGCAAAAAACTCCAAACACCATACAAAAATCTAAAGATTTCACACTTGACCTGGTTAACTGAATTTTTCCTTTAAGCTGTTTGAAAGGAGTAATCGAATCATTCCACAGAACCATCCAAGGCTTAATGCGATTGAAGCAGGAATTCCATATCCAAAATAGTAGGACGGATCTAATTGCAGGTTAAATAGGGGGTCTCTTAAGTGTGGATATAATTGAGCAATAAGCGGCCCGAAAATATAATAAAGTGAGCCAATCAAAGCAGCCAACTGCGGCAACGGAATCATATATTTGCTTGCATAAACCAAATGCATTGCCGATGTCGTCGCCATAAAAACACCAACACCGATCCAAGACGAAATATGATGGAAGCCAGCCCAGAAAAAAATCGTAAAACATAGTGCAACGATCATCGTGTAATACCATTCTTCCAGAGACAAGAACAGATACCGACGAGATCGTTGATTATTATTTTCGTGATTGAGAATCAAATTAAAATCAATTATTAGCAGGACAAAAAATTACGTTGTCGGCAGAAAAATCTGGGGGCGTCGTTGCAGCTGTTATCTGAACATTCAAATTTCCATGTCTATCTAGCAGCCATCCGTTATAGCCCATGTCTTCCATCATAGCAATTATTTTCTGACTGGAATAATGAGATGCCTCTAGACTGGTCGGAGCAATCTCCATAGCAACAACTGGTTTTAGTTTTTGAAACGCATTATTGCCTCCTTCCAGCAAAAGAGGCTCTGCTCCCTGAATATCAATTTTCATAAAGTCGAGACGCTGTAGCCGTTTTACTTCAACGTAATGGTCTAATGTCATACATTCAACCGAAATTGATTGGGTGAGTTCTTGATGCTCCCATTCAACAAGCGAACTCATTCCCTGATTCACATGTGTTTCTTTGGCAATAGCCATCTGGGTTTGTTCGCATTTATTTGACAATGCAACATGCTCCACAGAAATAATAGGTTCCAATCCATTACGTTTCACATGCTGATTCATCGTTTGATACTGAAGGAATAGGCTCAAAACATATGACTTGACCATCTGGTTTAACATTTTCCCCTAAATGCATCGCAATCGCTCCGAGATTTGCACCCACATCCATGCAAATCGATCCTTCACCTACAAAACGATCAATATATTTATGCAACCGGGGTTCATAGCTGCCAAATCCGATAATGCTTCGATCAATTAGATAAAACAGGTGAAGTAAAAATTCCATCCCATATGAATCGCGCACCCAACGAAAATCCTTTTCCATAGGGACATCGCCCCCATATGCCAAAGCACCTAGGGCATGGATAAACCGACGAGGTCTTAAACCACCATAAGGCCTCGACAAATTCGTAAGACAATTAAATAAAGAACGAAGAAATGTAACAGAATTAAACTTCATACCATGATCACGTGTTTTTATATTAACGTTTCATAAGACGATAAATTATTTTTCCACGTATTCTAATTATAAATTCCGAGATATTTACAACATTGCGACTTAACGTCGGATAGTGATGGCGGGAATAATAAAAACGTTCGAAAAAGTCAAGTATATCTGCTCTGATCATACGCTTCAAATAGGGTTTCTTAACACCTGCCCAGTGGATCACCTGACGATAGGGGCTTGCCGAAATTAATCTATCTAATTCGATATGCTCCAAGTCGCGAGGCGCCCAGAGCATTAGATTAACCCGATCGAGTGAAATCTCTCCTTGATGCGCCAGTTTCTCAAGAACATAATTGAGAATGCCTTGATCAGCCTGCATGAAACACTCTGGATATTTTAAGATAGGGGGTTTTCCCCAAGCCAAAACATTGTCGAAATGATGGCGTGTGAGCCGCCCAGACATCCCCACCCATTGACCTGTGTTGAAATTTTTACCCGATGGGTGAAACGAAGGATCAATTTCTTTAAGACGATCTTTATCAAAATAAAGCCTCTTTATATCATCTGCAGCCTGTGTTTCGTCATCAACAATAAAATCAGCCGAAGATTTATTCAACTCATCTAAAACCGGTCCTGTAAAAACGGTGTCAGAATCTACAATTAAAAACCGCTTACGTTCTGGTTGAAACAAGGGTTCAAGTTTTGCGAATCCCCAACCGAAATCTTTTTTTGCAGTTTTGAAGATTTTGACGTTCCATTTCTCTTCAATTTCACTAGTATTAAATAGTCCTTGCCCGTAGTCGCAGATTAAATAAATTGGAATTTCAGGGTACCAATAGCGAACGCTCGCCACACAAATGCGAGTAAGCCGCAGATCATTACGACAAGTTGATATTACAATTTTAGAGATATTATTCAAAATTTATAATAATCACTCCCAAAGATGGTTCAAAGTATAGCCATTATATCTTCGTCACCGTCATAGGCAAATTTATATCCGAACGGCAAAAGAAACTGAAGGCAATCATTTAATTTAGACGAATTTAGATGCTTACGTTCGAAATGAATTAATCTGGGAAGAACACGATCAAATGGAAACATACGAATAACATCAGCGTCAAAGCCTTCCACGTCAACCTGCAAAAGATCGACTTGTTCCGTTGCCAGTTCATCGAGAATCGAATTAAAGGTAACTGTTAGAACTTCAATAGGATGAATTAATTCACTAATACTTGGTATAGTTTGTTCATGTTTTTCTATTGTTTTGCGAGTGAAACTTGCCAACCCACCACACCAATCAGGCAATTCTTCACCATTAACAGTATATAATGTAAGTTTGCCTGCGTCATGTCCAACTGCTGCATTCTTAAACAGAAGATTAGTATAGCCAGCATAATTATTCAATAACTTACGATACGGTTCAGGCTGTGGCTCCAGTAATATGCCCCGCCATCGATATTTAGTGACGAAATGATGAATTGGGTCACACGTAATCCCGTCGAATGCACCTATTTGGATAAAAATTAGTTCTGTACGATCCAAATCGTGCATAATACGAGACAATACATGCTGAAAATCCAGTTCTCTCACGTTGGCAGCATCATTCATCACAGCTGGCAGATTACCTAAATATTTCACTTCATATCCTGCATTATTTAATAAACTTTTACAACGGTGTTGGTTATTCCTGAAAAACATGGCTCATAATGGGGCCTTGAAGATGTTTATTTCATGCACTGAGAGCTCTCATCAAATCGCCCGTACTCCCGTACGACAGACACCTCCTGTTTAATGTAAAATGCCGCTGCTATGACCGTATGGCCATATTGCAAGAGTCTTTCACGGCAATTCTATTGAAATATAAACTGCTTATTATTAGTATGTTATGGCTTTAAATTGAAGTATTATGTGCTGCCTTTGCAATAAGGTGTTTCATTAATAACAACAAATTTAAAGGAGGAAAAATAATGAATAGTAAAACACAAGCAACTACTGTCGAGAATGAATTCTACAGCCCGATGCTGCGAGCACTGGTAAAGGCCGAGGCAAAGAGGGATTGCCCCGAATTCCCCGACGAGCATTTTTTGAAGGCAGGGGTTGGGCGGTGCCTGAACGATGTACGTAGCGGACGAGACTGGATTCAAAAAGCAATGACGATTTTGAAGCTGGCGATCACCGTTAGCCGGTTCTTTATCAGCTTGAAAAGCCAGAGGCGGCTACGACTTACCCAAAACATTGCCTGTGCAGTTCGAGCAGAAGCCGATGAGATCGCCGCGGCAAAAGACGATCCCTTTGCAGAGCATGCCGAACTTGATGGAGTCGCGATCTACGCCGCAGACGGTCATTGCCATGGAAGCTCAGCTCATGACCAGCTAATTGATCAGAAGCGTTACCCCGTCGGACATTTTTTTGCCATGAATCTTCGGACTCAAACGATGATTCATTTGGATGCAGCTCGTCCGAAGGTGAAAAAAGAGCATGATATAACCGCGTTGAAACGCTTGGAGGCAAATGCCCTGCGTATGGAAGAACCGACAGGGCGGAAGGTAATTATAGCCTATGATCCGGCGATCTACGACTTCGTCCAGTGGAATAACTGGAAGCAGTCGAAGGGGATTTACATCATCACTCGAATGAAGGAGAATACCAATTTACTAATCTGTGACGACCGTGAGTTTGACCGGGAGGATCCCCGCAATGCAGGCATAATCTCGGACCGGACGGGAGTAACAAATAGCGGTCGCAGGTTGCGTAAAATTGTTTACATTGAACCGGCAACGGGAAAGAGATTTGTCTTCCTGACAAACGAAATGACATTGCCGCCGGGGTTGATCACTTTCATATACAAGAAGAGATGGGACATTGAAAAAGTGTTCGACCAATTCAAAAATAAACTGATGGAAAACAGGGCCTGGGCAAAATCATTGAACGCTAAATGTGTCCAGGCGCAGTTCATGGTTCTGGCGCACAACCTCACCTTAATCCTGGAACGTAAACTTGAATCCGAAGAAGGCATATCCGATACCAAGATTGAAAAGAAGAGAACCCTGAGAATTCAAAAGGATCTGGCAAAGATCAAGGAGGCCGGAAGAAAAGAAAACCCGCTTGTTACACGACCCTATAAAGCCGTTCAGAGGTCGTTTCAGTTTATCCGATGGCTCAGGGACTCTTTGCTTGTCAAGACTCCCTGGAGGCAGGCTGTAGAGGCTCTGAGGCCCCTTATGACCGCATATTTGTCATGAAAAAACAAACACCGTTGTTTTTAATGAATAAATTCATATATATAGCGCCTCTATATGTCGTTTATATTTTGATGCGACATTGATTTTTTTAATTTTATTTTGGTAGGCAGCAAGAACCTAACCTGATTAATTCATCCGATTCGTCGCGAGAGCGCTTAATTCGCTCATAATAAATTGATTAGAGAAATTTTAACGGCGAAAGTGAATTTTTATTCACTGAGATGTGAAATTGAGCTAATCGGCTTATTTGAGCAGAGATTAGGGTTCGCAGCAGAATACTGATGAATTATTCAGGTTAGAGATATCCTGAACCTAGATAAGCTCGGCGTAAGTCCTTCGGCAATGCATTCATTGCCGAAGGACTTACGCCGAGCTTATCTAGCATATTTCTTTATTTGTGATGGAAGATCTTGACAGCTATAAGCCACATTGGCTGGACGAACAGCATGCGCCGAATGGCCGCCGTCTTTACTCGCCTGATATTTCTTCGTTATACCGGAAATTAGGTAAAAATCAACACCGCGTATTCGATTTTTTTGAAGAATGGATAGCTCTGTGTCTCTCCAAATTCAGGTGAATATTTTGACATAACGTCAATATGAACTTAACCGGCTTTGCCGGAGTTGTATTTGCACATAATCAATAAACCCGTCATTGTCTGATGGCCGTTCGTAGTCCCGTTCCGCAGTCGCGGGACGGAAGTATTAACGACGCTTTAGCGAGTGCATGCCGCGATTGATTCGCTAAAGCTCATCTAAAACTTCCGCCTGAAGACGGGACTACAAACTAACGCTCCTCTATGATAACGGGTTCACTGATTATGTACTTTTTCAGCAATAACAACAACTTACAATACAAATTTCTATACTATCAAGCTATTTTACAAGTATTGATTTTGTAGAGTGGGGTTACAATTGTAATCATGACAACCTTCCCAAGGTAAATATGGGACTTCTATGCACAAAGAAAAGTGAATTGCACTCTATGTTAGTGGGGCTATCCAGGCAGCATATCGGACGTTTTACTATTCATAACTCGCTGATTATATACAATTTAAAATGATTAGTATTTTATCGATCGTGCACCGACAAATAGAGCTGAAACAAAATAGTAGAGGGATGCCGGTGCATGATCGATAAAATACTGTTGAACTAAGCCGAATGTTGGCATTGGCAGTAATCTTGATAATCGACTCTATGGGTATTGTATGGTTTTTTATCGGTAGAACAAGTAGTTTGATGGATGATTTTTTGGACGAACAGGAAAAACAATTGGTGTTTTATGAGTTTTTTGTTCATTTTTGATTAGATTTCAGCTTCTGATTTGATCGAATTCGCCAATTTTCCGGCACAAAGACAGACCGGTCCGCTGTCCTGTTCTGCTTAAAAAAAACAGGCTTGGATCTGAGGGAATTGGGTTTATTGTCAAGTAGGTTCACAGCTATGGTGATGGGGTTTAACTAATTTAAGTAATTCGGGTTGTCTTGTTGATTCGGGTTGTAGCGTAGCTGCTTTGAATAGACAGGCCTGTTTACACTTTGGACAAAGGAAAATATCAATGCCGGTTAACCGAAGCATGATTCCCTGAACGGATTCACTCAATTGAAGAATTGATCCGTCAATGCCCAACTGATTTCTTATAGTCTTGAGAGCCTTTCCTTTTGATTTGTTCGACAAGAAGCCGAAGTATCGGATTTTCATAAATCCATCAGGCAATACATGAAGTAGGAAACGGCGAATGAATTCGTCGGCTGGAAGAGACATGGTTTCAGTTTGCTTGAGCTTTCTGTTTTTATAAGTGAAGACGATCTGTGCATTGTCAACGGATTGGATGCGATTATTGGAAATGGCGACCCGGTGAGTATAGCGGCCTAAATAGTCCAGAACTTGCCGGGGTCCGTCAAACGGACGTTTGGCGAACACGTTCCAATTCTTATCTGCGGCGCTTCGAATAAGGGTGTTAAAGGCATTCGGTTCCCGGTAGCGGGCAGTTTTCCCGTGGAACTCAATCTTGTTATTCCGATAAGCAAGGCGCAACTTATTCAGGTACCGTATCTTGAAGAGTTTGGCCATGGAATCGTTTCTGAAGAGATAATCTTCCCGAATTGGTTTGAAATGTTCTTGACAGTCAATAATTCCAGCCGGTACCAGAACGTGCAGGTGGAAATGGTCCATGAGCGTTTGTGACCAGCTATGAAGCGCCGCGATAAATCCGAGTTGTCCGTTGACGCGCCATTGAGGATCGACAGCAAGAATTTTGAGGGTGTGGTTAACCGCATGAAAGAGCATGTCAAGCATCCGCGATTTGTTGCAGAGAATAAGCGGATTCAATTCATGTGCGATGGTGAATGCCAGGTGGCAGTAACTAACCGGCAGCAATTCGGCCCGACGATCATTCAGCCATTTCTCTTTGACCATGTTTCGGCACTTGGGGCAGTGGCGATCTCGACACGAATTGTAGGCATTGTGCTCGTATCCACAGCGACAGCATCGGTATAGATGACCGCCGAGAGCAGATGTACGGCATTGCTCAATATGGCGCATGACATTTAAGTGTTCAGGCGGCAGGGGATGAATTTTTCGATACTGTTCACCGTAGAGCCGAAAGACATCGGCCAGTTCCGGAGATGGCGCTTCTGCAGTATAGTCCTCTGTCGCCTGTTTACAGGCGACAGACATGATTCGCGGTCTCCGGCGTCGAGTCCGAGTAAGTCAAGGGGACTTTTAATCTGTTTGATCCGGTTTTGGCTGACATGGATATACTTAGCAGTGGCACTTGCCCATTTATGCCCCATGAGCTTCTGAACGGTGGCCAAATCCCAGCCGTTTTCGATCATATGTGTAGCGAAACTGTGGCGTAAACAATGGACGCCGCAGCCGCATTTGATACCGGCTTTTCTCTGAGCTTTATAAAAAATCTGCTGGATAGAGGCTACAGGAATGGCATTATTTGGATCCCGTCCCGGAAAGAGCTGGATCAGGGGTTTACAGGCCCGGTAATACCGGATCAACTGGTTCACCAGGCTTTCGGGGAGTACGGTATAGCGGTCCTTGTTTCCCTTTCCCTGATCAACACGCAGAAGTCCGCGATCGCGTTCGATATCGCAAATTTTCAAGTGCGCGGCTTCTTCTGCGCGAACACCGGAACCGTATATGGTCATTAAAATGGTTCGATGCTTGATGTTGGAAGTGACTTTGATCAGACGTTTGATCTGTTCCCGGCTTAAGGGCTTGGGCAGTCTTTTGAGAGTTTTACGACCGGGAATGAAAAAGTTTGAAACATTGCGTTTGAGCAGATTCCTGTAAAGATAGCTAATCCCGTACATATCCCGATGGCAGGTATTCCAGGATACGCAATCATTTTCCATTCGGTGTAGAAGAAAGTCCTGAATCATGGGGTTGGAGATTCGGCTTGGAGGAGCCTCTTTATAGTGCTCGACGAGGGCCTGAGCCGACTCAACATAGGCATCGACGGTTCGCTGGGAGTAGTTACGCAATTTCATATGGGTAGTCATTTGCTGGCGGAGTGGAACGACCATGGTATTACCTCCTGTAATGTGGTAGGTTATTGTGAGAACGAATTGTTGGCCCGAAACCAACACAACAGGAGGCAATTTACAGCAAGGTGCGATTGGGCGTAAGGATTGGCGAAAAAAAGGCGAAGCCAAGGGCGGCTCGGATTAGGGCAGGCACTCCGCGAAGCGGTTTAGTTCAACCTGCATTATAACATAAACTTTAGTAACGAGAGTCTTATCCCGCGCAGCGGGATGCCGAGAAACGGCGGGGAAAATAAAAGAATTACGGCATCTATCCGCGTACAGGAATCATGTCGAACCCGGATAATGGTGTAACTCATTGAGGTTATATGATATGTTGACTCGTAATAAAAAGTTTATGCATAATACAGGCCAACCTGATTAATTCATGCGATTCGTTGCGAGAGCCCTTAACTCGCTCATAATAAATTGATTAGAGAAAATTTCACGGCGAAAGTGAATTTTCATTCACTGGGATGTGTTGTGAGCTAATCGGCTTATTTGAGCAGAGATCAGGGCTCGCAGCAGAATACTGATGAATTATTCAGGCTAATACAACGGTGAGATTTAACTAGCCCATTCGAAAAGGGTATTTTGAGTATAAAATTTCTATATTCTTCATGGAATTGGGCTTGAATAAATTGCGTAACGTGTTATCTTGCAATAATTTAAAATCTAATTTAATTTACCATGGAGGCAACAATGATCAAGCAAATTCCAAATGACAAGGTGGCGCCTTCTTTAGTGAGCGTTGATGACGGTTATTCATCAAAGTCAAATTTAGAGGACGCAAAAGAAAGAGGGGTAGCCACTGTGAGTATAAGCGGCTCAAAAGGGAAACGGATTACGCCCGAGTCAGATTGGGATAGTCCAGCCTATCTTGAGGCTCGTCGCAATCGTTCAGCTGTTGAATCGCTCATGTTTGCACTTAAATATGTGTTTGGCCTGAAGCGTTTTCGACGACGCGGTCTTGAGGAAGTTCGCGCTGAATTGCTTGAGAAAGTCATTGCGTATAATTTTTGTCGGATGGGCTATATTCGTAAGCTCCGTCAAAAAGAAGCTGAAGCAAAACTGCGGCGAGTGGCTTAGGACGATCCCTACAAAATAGTGAAGTAAAAAAAACACCAAAGGGCTTCAACCGGGAGTACTGTGTTCAAAAATAATTATTTTTGGGTCTCAACGACAAGTTGCTCGCAGAAAAGCTGGCGAATCGGCAACGATTATGTCAGACCCATGTTTCACCGACATTAAAATCAACAAATTGCGCCAAAATGGCACAGCCAAAATTGAGCACTTTACCTTTCCGATAATACGGTCTAACTAGAGCCCATTCGAAAATGGAAGCCGAACTGGTGGTTGATTTTTCTTGTCCTGCGAGCGACTTCCATACCTTAAGCAGTTTATCATCAATTGAACGCTTACGAGATTCGGTCACAATTTTAGACTACTTGCAAAAACGTGATCTGCTTCTTCCCGGGATCACAACGATTGTTGAGAATGTAAATGCGGCGTCTAATGAAACACGAGAACAAATTCACCGTGCTCAGTGAGGGCCTAGACGATTTCAAGGAGCTGACATTCGACAGTACGTCCGTGGAAGAAAACGTAGAGTGGCCGACCGATGCGGGTATTCTGCTCAAGCTTATTGAGCGTCTGTTTAGTCTGGGTGGTAAACTTTCGAAGTATGGCGGTCCGTCACTCTGGGCATGGTGTGGATGGCAAGCTGGATTTCGTCTTTGCAAACGCTGCTGTTCAAGATCAATTCCATTGCCGGAAAAGCGAATAGTAAAAAGAGGATAAAGAAGTTCTATCGGAAATTTTTAAAGACAGCCTACAAAGCGCTGAGTTATCTGAAAAGGGAACTTGGAGAGATGAAAGAACGGAGCGCAAAACTCGATATGAAGCCAAGTCGTCGAGAAATGCTCGATGCCATTTTTAAGCAAAGAGACGAGGATCTTGCAGATGGATATCATGTTCTTTTTTACTCGGAGAATCGGGTAATGAATGATGTCCATCTTCCTTCTGCGGAGAAGGTTTTGAGCATTTCAGATGAAGATGCAGCTTATATAAAGAAAGGTCCTCGGCCCGCGGAAATAGGATATAAACCACAACTCGGTCGAAGCGGCAATGGTTTTATCCCTGTTTGTAAGGTTCCCCAAGGGAATGCCGCCGACGCGAAAGAATTTATCCCTGTACTTGATTTAGCCATTGAGAACACCAAGGCGGCGCCTTCTTTAGTGAGCGTTGATGACGGTTATTCATCAAAGTCAAATTTAGAGGACGCAAAAGAAAGAGGGGTAGCCACTGTGAGTATAAGCGGCTCAAAAGGGGAACGGATTACGCCCGAGTCAGATTGGGATAGTCCAGCCTATCTTGAGGCTCGTCGCAATCGTTCAGCTGTTGAATCGCTCATGTTTGCACTTAAATATGTGTTTGGCCTGAAGCGTTTTCGACGACGCGGTCTTGAGGAAGTTCGCGCTGAATTGCTTGAGAAAGTCATTGCGTATAATTTTTGTCGGATGGGCTATATTCGTAAGCTCCGTCAAAAAGAAGCTGAAGCAAAACTGCGGCGAGTGGCTTAGGACGATCCCTACAAAATAGTGAAGTAAAAAAAACACCAAAGGGCTTCAACCGGGAGTACTGTGTTCAAAAATAATTATTTTTGGGTCTCAACGACAAGTTGCTCGCAGAAAAGCTGGCGAATCGGCAACGATTATGTCAGACCCATGTTTCTCCGACATTAAAATCAACAAATTGCGCCAAAATGGCACAGCCAAAATTGAGCAATTTACCTTTTCGAATACGGTCTAACTAAAACTCTTATACGTATAGTTTACCATTTGAACATCGGCATTCAAGCTTATATGTAAATCAATAACACGGTATTGATACGTAAATCCCTACGCAATCGGAAATATAATGTTGCAAAACGATTCATCCCTGGAAATTTTTTCGGAAAAGATTTTGAGCTATTTTGATGGTTCATCTCCATTGATTGAAGCCCCCTCATTTGGCGGGCAACCGTACGAAGATCGGCCTCAACAAAAAATAATGGCCAGAGAAATTGCAGAAAGTTTATACGATAAATATCATCTTTGCGTAGAAGCAGCCACTGGTATCGGAAAAAGCTTTGCCTATTTAATTCCGGCGATTTATTACGCACATTATATAAAAAAGCCGGTCGTCATCACAACCCATACCATTGCGCTTCAGGAACAGCTGATCAATAAAGATATTCCTATTCTAAAAAACCTGCTGAATATTGAATTTAAGGCGACTCTTGCAAAAGGAAGAGAAAACTACCTTTGCCTGAAACGATTGCAACATTTGGGTAATAACCTTCAGGAACTCCTTCCCTCAGACGAACTTATTCCCGAATTAAAAAAACTGCAGCAATGGTCCATAGACTCTGTGGACGGCTCGCGCGCTGACCTTGATTTCAATCCCAGTGATAAGCTCTGGTCCCTGATTTGCAATGAATTAGGCAGCTGTAACAACGAGTTTACGGAAGCCAATAAAAACTGTTTTTTTCTGAAGGCAAGAAAAAAACTCTATTCTGCGGATATTATCATCGCAAACCATGCACTATTCTGTTCAGATTTGGCATTGCGCCTGGAATCAAATTTCACCCAGAAGATATTGCCGGATTATCAGGCTGTAATAGTGGATGAAGCGCATTCATTTGAAGATACTGCAGCAACTCATTTGGGAATAAGAATCAGTCGATACGGCATATTCTATTTATTAAATCGCCTGTTCGATCCAAAAACAAATCGAGGTTTTTTGGTCAAGTCAGGTGTGCTCAATGCGCGAATGGCATGTATTCACGCTCGTGAGGACATCGATAATTTTTTCAAACGATTAGAAACCTGGTTAGAGCAGCAGTCGACGAATCCACTTGTCTATCATACCCCCGGGCATATACCAAACACCTTTAAACATACATGGACGATCTTCCTGTTAGAATTGCAAAATATTATCGACGACGACGCATTTGAAAACGATTCCAAAGTTGAAATTGATAATTTCCGCAATCGTTTAATCCGTATTTGCGAGGGAGTCGATATCTTTCTCAATTTAAAGTTGGACGACTTTGTATATTGGTTTGATATCGAAGGAAAAAATCATCGCAATATCATCTTAAATGCAGTCCCCCTAAAGACAAATGAAGTACTCAAACATATTATGTTTGATCAAAATTTTTCTGTAGTCATGACAAGCGCTACCTTGGCCTATAAAAATGACCTGTCGCATTTTCAACGTCGAGTCGGAGTTGAAAATGCTCTGGGTATTATCCTGGACACACCATTTGATTACAAAAACAATGTCGATCTTTATATTCCCTTCAGTAAAATCCCTGATCCCAAATCGGAATCTTATATGGAAGCGGTGACCGATTATATTAAAGAATTTATTACAAAATCCAATGGTAAAGCGTTTGTTCTCTTCACGACTACTCAGCCATGCATACGGCGGCGGAAAATTTAGAAGACTTTTTTCATTCCCAAAAAATCAGATTGCTCATCCAGGGGCGTGAATTTCAGCGCAGCAAAATGATTGACATTTTTCGTAATGATATAAATTCAGTTATTTTTGGTACAAGCAGTTTCTGGGCTGGAATTGATATCCCGGGTGAATCATTAAGTAACGTCATAATTGTTAAATTACCATTTTCAGTTCCAACTCATCCTCTGGGCAAGCCAGAAAAGAAATGATAATATCAGAAGGCCGCAACCCATTAAACGACTATTTTTACCTGAGGCTGTGTTAAAATTTTCGTCAGGGAATCGGTCGACTGATCCGAACAAAAAACGACGCTGGTATGATCGTTGTCCTTGACCCTCGCATCATCACCAGTAATTATGGCAAAATTTTCCTGGATGCCATTCCCGACTGCCAACGGCATATATTCTAATCCGGCAGTCTGTGGGTAGATCGCCGTTATATCATATGAAAAGAATGCAGGTAGAAAACCAATAATAACATTGCATTACCACAGTTTCATGGATAACCATGCTATAGTTTTAATAATACTGACATTATTGAATACCAATTTCATTTTCCAAGCGTAGATATTTTGAGCGTAAAATTTAACAATGTCAATAACCTTCCACATTATTAAAAATACAGAATTTTGCGATAAATTAGAAATGAACTTAAAACACATTGTATACCTGATTTGCGTTACCCTTTTAATTAACAGTTCAATTGCTGACGACTCCACAGAGGGATCCGTAATTGCGATTGTAAGAGATGGTCCCTCCGTTTTTTTTGACAATCTCGAACAAAGGGTTCGCAATGAATTAAATATTTTACTCGGCGCCGAACACTCCATTCAGTACAAAACAGAAGGATATAATGCCAATTGGAATCTGGAGGAAATAGAAACTCTAGTCTTAAAAGCAATCCATGACCATCAGGTCGATGTTATATTGGTTTTGGATATCATTGGCACGATCAAGGTCGTACAATCTGATGAAAAGTTTTTGAAACCAATAGTAGGGGGAATGATTCAGGACGGGGGATTTAGAGAGCTGCCATTTAACGATCAACGCCAGTCCACCCGCCCAAATTTAACGTTCGCAATTTCACCGGTTCGAACCATACGCGATCTAAAAACTTTTAGTCAGCTGGGAAACTGGAAAACAATTCATATATTTTTAGATCACATACTTGCTTCTAATATCCCTGATTTTCAAGGATGGATTAAGTATATTAAGCAACGGTGTTTGTTTTTTCATGACAAATATGCGGTCATAAGGGGCCTCAGAGCCTCTACAGCCTGCCTCCAGGGAGTCTTGACAAGCAAAGAGTCCCTGAGCCATCGGATAAACTGAAACGACCTCTGAACGGCTTTATAGGGTCGTGTAACAAGCGGGTTTTCTTTTCTTCCGGCCTCCTTGATCTTTGCCAGATCCTTTTGAATTCTCAGGGTTCTCTTCTTTTCAATCTTGGTATCGGATATGCCTTCTTCGGATTCAAGTTTACGTTCCAGGATTAAGGTGAGGTTGTGCGCCAGAACCATGAACTGCGCCTGGACACATTTAGCGTTCAATGATTTTGCCCAGGCCTTGTTTTCCATCAGTTTATTTTTGAATTGGTCGAACACTTTTTCAATGTCCCATCTCTTCTTGTATATGAAAGTGATCAACCCCGGCGGCAATGTCATTTCGTTTGTCAGGAAGACAAATCTCTTTCCCGTTGCCGGTTCAATGTAAACAATTTTACGCAACCTGCGACCGCTATTTGTTACTCCCGTCCGGTCCGAGATTATGCCTGCATTGCGGGGATCCTCCCGGTCAAACTCACGGTCGTCACAGATTAGTAAATTGGTATTCTCCTTCATTCGAGTGATGATGTAAATCCCCTTCGACTGCTTCCAGTTATTCCACTGGACGAAGTCGTAGATCGCCGGATCATAGGCTATAATTACCTTTCGCCCTGTCGGTTCTTCCATACGCAGGGCATTTGCCTCCAAGCGTTTCAACGCGGTTATATCATGCTCTTTTTTCACCTTCGGACGAGCTACATCCAAATGAATCATCGCTTGAGTCCGAAGATTCATGGCAAAAAAATGTCCGACGGGGTAACGCTTCTGATCAATTAGCTGGTCATGAGCTGAGCTTCCATGGCAATGACCGTCTGCGGCGTAGATCGCGACTCCATCAAGTTCGGCATGCTCTGCAAAGGGATCGTCTTTTGCCGTGGCGATCTCATCGGCTTCTGCTCGAACTGCACAGGCAATGTTTTGGGTAAGTCGTAGCCGCCTCTGGCTTTTCAAGCTGATAAAGAACCGGCTAACGGTGATCGCCAGCTTCAAAATCGTCATTGCTTTTTGAATCCAGTCTCGTCCGCTACGTACATCGTTCAGGCACCGCCCAACCCCTGCCTTCAAAAAATGCTCGTCGGGGAATTCGGGGCAATCCCTCTTTGCCTCGGCCTTTACCAGTGCTCGCAGCATCGGGCTGTAGAATTCATTCTCGACAGTAGTTGCTTGTGTTTTACTATTCATTATTTTTCCTCCTTTAAATTTGTTGTTATTAATGAAACACCTTATTGCAAAGGCAGCACATAATACTTCAATTTAAAGCCATAACATACTAATAATAAGCAGTTTATATTTCAATAGAATTGCCGTGAAAGACTCTTGCAATATGGCCATACGGTCATAGCAGTGGCATTTTACATTAAACAGGAGGTGTCTGTCGTACGGGAGTACGGGCGATTTGATGAGAGCTCTCAGTGCATGAAATAAACATCTTCAAGGCCCCATTATGAGCCATGTTTTTCAGGAATAACCAACACCGTTGATATTAAGCAGGAAACTTCTTTAAATTTAGACATTATAGATGTTCAAAAAAACGCTGATTCAGTTTTAGCTCAGGTCGATTCTTCAGTAAAAGCCGCCTATCTGACTCCTGGCCTTCGCATGTCTACGGCTGAGAGAAAGAAACTGATCGACGGTCTCAACCAAAAAAAATACCGACATTTTCAATGATTGGCATTGAAGAGGTAAGAATGGGTGCGCTGGCAGCTCAGGCGCCCGAATTTACAACCAGAGTATCTCGTCGAATTGCCTTGAATCTCAAAAAAGTTCTTGGTGGATTATCGCCGAACGAGATTACGGTTGATCTACCAATGGAAGACCAACTTGTGATTAATGACGCCACGTCACGTAAAATAGATTTGGCGATTCCATTCGATATATTATCGATGTCGGACCAAATCAATGAAGATTTAGCGGAAGTTTGAACGGATAAATCCGTAACTAATTGAAAATAAGCAAGTTAACTTTTTCTTGCTCGATTTTGTAGGCAAGACAGTTGAAATTCTAATATGTCATGTTCTACTACAATTGTTATTTTGCTCTGCGCAGCAAATGTGAAGTAGGGTAGACAAATCGCTGTTTTTTACAATTTTGAGCGTAAAATCGATATTTTCTTTCAAACTTCCGATTTAGTGGTCGATGCGAGTAAAATTACACTGCAGGAAGCGATTCAAATTGCCATTGATAAAAATCCCGGTCTACAATCGTTTGCGAATTCTGTAACCATTGCCGAAGAAGGCGTCAAGCAATCCCGATCACGGTTACTTCCCCAACTGCAAGGTACGGCCAGATATTCCCAAATTGATGATGATAGAGCTCGAGTGTTCGGGGGAACGCAACCCGAAAAGAACAGTCGGGTCGGAGTGGCGCTGAGTCAATTATTGTTTGATGACTCTGTCATTACAAATTATCAAATTTCCAAACATAGTGAAGATACGGCAATCGAAGATTATCAAAACCAATACCTGGATATCATTTTGAATGTCCAGGCCGCATATTACAATTACCTCCAATCATTAGCGTCCTATCGTGTAGCCATTGATAATCTGAAACGTACCCAACATCATTTATCCTTGGCTGAAATTCGTCATCATTACGGCGCAGCACGACGTTCAGAATTATTTCGGTGGGAAACAGAAGAAGCACAAACAAAAACAATTTATTTCAACGCCTGGTCCGAAGTTCAAACATCGTTAAATAACCTAACGTGGACAAGCCACAACCAAACAGGAATGATTTAACATTGAAACAAAGGGATGCTTCACATCAGGCGTCAGAAAGTAGTTAGACCGTATTCGAAAAGGTAAATTGCTCAATTTTGGCCGTGCCATTTTGGCGCAATTTGTTGATTTTAATGTCGGTGAAACATGGGTCTGACATAATCGTTGCCGATTCGCCAGCTTTTCTGCGAGCAACTTGTCGTTAAGACCCAAAAATAATTATTTTTGAACACAGTACTCCCGGTTGAAGCCCTTTGGTGTTTTTTTTACTTCACTATTTTGTAGGGATCATCCTAAGCCACTCGCCGCAGTTTTGCTTCAGCTTCTTTTTGACGGAGCTTACGAATATAGCCCATCCGACAAAAATTATACGCAATGACTTTCTCAAGCAATTCAGCGCGAACTTCCTCAAGACCGCGTCGTCGAAAACGCTTCAGGCCAAACACATATTTAAGTGCAAACATGAGCGATTCAACAGCTGAACGATTGCGACGAGCCTCAAGATAGGCTGGACTATCCCAATCTGACTCGGGCGTAATCCGTTTCCCTTTTGAGCCGCTTATACTCACAGTGGCTACCCCTCTTTCTTTTGCGTCCTCTAAATTTGACTTTGATGAATAACCGTCATCAACGCTCACTAAAGAAGGCGCCGCCTTGGTGTTCTCAATGGCTAAATCAAGTACAGGGATAAATTCTTTCGCGTCGGCGGCATTCCCTTTGGGAACCTTACAAACAGGGATAAAACCATTGCCGCTTCGACCGAGTTGTGGTTTATATCCTATTTTCGCGGGCCGAGGATCTTTCTTTATATAAGCTGCATCTTCATCTGAAATGCTCAAAACCTTCTCCGCAGAAGGAAGATGGACATCATTCATTACCCGATTCTCCGAGTAAAAAAGAACATGATATCCATCTGCAAGATCCTCGTCTATTTGCTTAAAAATGGCATCGAGCATTTCTCGACGACTTTGCTTCATATCGAGTTTTGCGCTCCGTTCTTTCATCTCTCCAAGTTCCCTTTTCAGATAACTCAGCGCTTTGTAGGCTGTCTTTAAAAATTTCCGATAGAACTTCTTTATCCTCTTTTTACTATTCGCTTTTCCGGCAATGGAATTGATCTTGAACAGCAGCGTTTGCAAAGACGAAATCCAGCTTGCCATCCACCATGCCCGGAGTGACGGACCGCCATACTTCGAAAGTTTACCACCCAGACTAAACAGACGCTCAATAAGCTTGAGCAGAATACCCGCATCGGTCGGCCACTCTACGTTTCCTTCCACGGACGTACTGTCGAATGTCAGCTCCTTGAAATCGTCTAGGCCCTCACTGAGAATTAGCCCTCACTGAGCACGGTGAATTTGTTCTCGTGTTTCATTAGACGCCGCATTTACATTCTCAACAATCGTTGTGATCCCGGGAAGAAGCAGATCACGTTTTTGCAAGTAGTCTAAAATTGTGACCGAATCCCGTAAGCGTTCAATTGATGATAAACTGCTTAAGGTATGGAAGTCGCCTCGCAGGACAAGAAAAATCAACACCAATTCGGCTTCCATTCGCGGACGACCCACTTGTAAATAAAGGGATGGAGCTTCCGTTTGTTCCACTTCACTCAAAATTTCTGGAAGGGCCTCGAATTTTGATTCAAAATAGGCTTTATCTTTTTGCCGTAACTCTTTTTTCTTTATCGCTACTGCAGCAATTCCCGGTGAAACGGAACTCTTTTAATAGAAGTCAGTTACAAATTTTATGCCATCTATAAATTGTCAAAATCTATTGTCGGCATTCTGGAATTGAGGCTGATAGCGACTTCAACCTCGGAGTCAGAACCTAATTTTAGAGGATGAGATAGCTGTAATTTGCTTCATATAAAGATGTTATAGTTCACCGGGAATTGCTGTCGCTACTGCATCTTGATCCTTTCGAATGCTATCGCGAATTTCCGGATGTCTACGGCTCATTTCCAGAACCTCAGACAAGAGCTCTTTCAAGTTCGTATCCGGAACCGGCAAGAATAGGTTGCTGCTGCACACCGAGTCATTTGGAATTTGCTTGATCATTGTTGCCTCCATGGTAAATTAAATTAGATTTTAAATTATTGCAAGATAACACGTTACGCAATTTATTCAAGTCCAATTCCATGAAGAATATAGAAATTTTATACTCAAAATGCCCTTTTCGAATGGGCTCTAATTAAGAATATAATTTGAGTTAACCATTCGATAAAAATGATATGCTAACAGCCTCTTCGACTGTTAGCCAACATTCATGTTAATCCTAACCTCAGGACATCTAAATGAAACGATCCAGATTTATCGCGGCATTTATCTTATCAACAGCGTTTTCAGCCGTTACAGCCTATAGCGTCCCGGATAGCGCTGAAGACATTTGCCCAATTCTTATCGGTAATCCATTACCCAAAATCACCCTAAAACAACCCAATGGTTCAAAATTCAGCCTGAATAAAGCGGTTGCCGAAAAACCGACATTGATTATTTTCTTCAGAGGCGGCTGGTGCCCCTATTGCAACGTTCATTTACAGGAATTACAAAAAATAGAACCTGCAATCATTAAAGCTGGCTGGCAAATCATTGCAATCAGCGCCGACAAACCAGAAATCGTAACGATGCCGGGTGCGGAGGGCAAATTAAATTATCGCTTGTTATCGGATAATGATATGGAGGCCGCCGCCGCATTGGGCATTGCGTTTCGAGTGGATCATTCATTAGTCCAAAAGTACAAGACGGAATATAAAATCGATATTGAAAGAGACTCTGGAAGAACACATCATATTTTACCCGCCCCTGCAGCTTTTCTGGTTGACGCAAAAGGAATTATTCAGTTCTCTTATGTGAATCCCAATTATAAAATCCGACTCAGTCCTGCAGTGATTTTAGAGGCAATTAAAACAATTAACAGCCATTAATTTACACGAAAACACTGCTGTCAACAGGAGGCCGGTCGTTAACGATCAGATCCGATGGACATGATGCAAATCGGATATCAAATTTTCATTGTTATCTCAAAATAAAAAAATTATAATTAACAGAATGACGGCAACCTTAATACTCCAATGATCACAACACTTTTAATTACAGCAGGCGCGGTCATTCTCTTTTTTCAGGCAAAAGAAAAACGTGATAAGACCGGCGCCGTCCGCACCCCGCAATCAATGGCATTTGCGGCTTTTTCCATTGGTGCAACACTACTCTGGTTAAAACAATTCGTCAGTGCATTTTTTTAACGTTTAATAGACGTTCTTGCCCATCATAGTTGAATATCTGGGGATGCAGATTTTCAACCTAATTCTCCAGAAATTCAGAAATGTAATTGTTATGACTATTGCAGAACTCGCCGCCTTGTTAAGCATTGCAACGAGAATCCCCCACAGACACTAAAAAATGAGAATATAACAAACCGGTCCATAAATTGTTATCTACACTTTGTCGAGTTTAGCATCGTTTCATTATCCATTCTTAACTTCTGCGTATCGCGTCATTTTCGGAACAAAAACTGGAGACGCGATATACTCTCAAGGGAATTGATCATTTTGATCTTATATTTTGGTAATAGGTTTGAACAGAAATTACTTTGTCGAGGCGACGACTTACATGAGGTCGTTTTGAGACGAGGAATTCTAATGCATGCGCTGGTGTTAGATTTTTATTTTTCATTATCCAGCATAAGGCAATAGTAGCGCTTCTTCCTCTCCCGGCTTTGCAGTGGATATACACCTTTTGATCACCTCTAATTTTTTTCTCGATGAATTCAATTGCTTTTAAAATATCTGATTTTGAAGGCAACTGGTAATCGATGACTGGAATATGAAGCTGATCAATTCCGAATTTTTTATATTCCTCAATGGGACCTCTATATTCCTCACAGGCATTTATGACCGCTTCTATACCAATCCCTGCCATTTTTTTTACATCCTTTTTGAATGGTATTTCACCGACTACAATATTTTCGTCGATTTCGTTCCACCATGCCCGGGATGGCAGTAACCGCCCAAGAAGAATCCATAGCATTGACGTGGGGTATAAAAGTCTCGATTTGATCCAGCCTTTCTGCATTCTTTTAACCTTTCAAATTGAACGCCAGCCATGAGCTTGCTCAGTTTTTTCCTTTAATCGGACGAAAGCAACTTTGTCTGAGAAACTTGATCATCCAGCCGTTTTTTTAAGTTTAAGGCGAGGCCAATCCCGGCATTGAATAATAATTCGACTACAGCACGTTACGCTTTGTTCGATGTGGTTTTATAATTAGCGTCTGTCCAGAAATGGCAAAAAGTAAAGCGGACATTCCTGTCTGCTAACCGAATTTATTGCTCAGGCAGGAATGCCCGAGTTACTTGTAAAGCCTCCAGGAAAAGCAAATAAGCCATTTCTCAGGCTAAACTATTTTAATTAATAATTTTATAGTTATATTATTGACTATTATTAATGGCAAAGGAATTCGATTATGGGACGAATTCCCAAGCGACGATTAAGTGGAGGCGTTTTTTACGTGATCAATCAAGCGCTTGATAAATGATCACATGCAAATAAACATGTTAAGGAATTGAAAATAAATAAGTCATCGAAATAATCATCTCATCTTCACATCATATTGTGTTGAAACTCAATCACAAAATCCTCAATGCAGCTACGGCTGAGTCTGCGGGTTTGTTCAATCGCTTCAAACCAATCTGACGCAAATCTGAGGGCCATTTCGAGGACTTATT
>WLWD01004709.1_pt1 | contig 36896 bp, 37 predicted proteins | sample 6712731 | NCBI WGS metagenome assembly WLWD01 (sample SAMN12718690, study PRJNA576275) | sponge metagenome | isolation source: marine sponge | host: Mycale hentscheli | place: New Zealand: South Island, Marlborough, Capsize Point | collected 2014-11-01 | reverse complement strand
GGCCTGAGGTCAGCACCTAAAATTTTTAATGCCCTGGCCAATGCAGCACAGTAGATCATGGGCCAGGAAGGAATTGACGTACTCCATTATCTGGATGACTTTTTATTCTTTGGCCCACCAGACATGGCTGAAGGCAGGGCTGTGTTGGGCAAAGGATGCCAAGTACTCACGAAGCTTGGTTTCCCAATTGCGGCTCACAAGACAGAGGGCCCGGGAAGGACGATCATGTTCCTGGGTATTGTGATCGATGCAGAGGCTGAGGTGTTGAGGCTGCCAGAGGAAAAGCTACTACGCCTACAAAGGACTATCAGGGAGTGGGGGAGCCGGAGGACCTGTACGAAGAGGCAGCTGTTGTCGTTAATTGGCCAGCTGCAGCATGCCTGCTGCGTGGTCAGACCAGGCAGATCCTTTCTGCGTAGGATGATAGACCTCTCAAAGGCAGTGAGGTCAATGGAGCGAGTTATCCGACTGAATGTTGGTTTCCGATCGGATCTACAGTGGTGGTCCTCCTTCCTCCCCAGGTGGAACGGGGTAGGCATGATGGCTGGGGCGGTACAGTCTAGATGGTCGGTCATGGTTACCTCCGATGCATCTGGCTCATGGGGATGTGGAGCTTATACCTCATCAGGCGAATGGTTTCAGTTTGAATGGCCAAAATCATGGGACCATGTGCATATCACAGTGAAGGAGCTAGTTCCGGTGATATTTAGCATCGCAACACCTGGGGTAAAATGTGGAGTGGACAAACAGTGAGATGTCGCTGCGATAATGCCGCAGTTGTCTCAATAGTCAACTCCGGCAGAAGTAAGATGGAGTCAGCAATGCACCTCATGAGAGCACTGTTCTTTTTCACAGCAAATTATAATATCACTCTGTCATGTAGCCACATTCCCGGGGTTGACAATGGGGCAGCTGATGCATTGTCAAGAGATAATGTAATTTCCTTTGTTCAGCAGGTGCCAGGAGCAAGAAGCCAGCCAAGCATACTACACCAAGGACTAATTCAGGCGCTGATTCATCAAAAACCAGACTGGACCTCAAGGGACTGGATCAGCTTGCTGCAAGATATTTTTCAAGAGGTCTAGCTGACTCTACAAAGAGGTCCTACCACAGTGCACAGGGGAGGTTTCTCGCTTTCTGCAGAGACAAAGGGTTGGGGGCAGCACCTGCATCGGAAGAGACATTATGTCACTACGTGTCGTATCTAGCACATTCGGGTCTGAGGCATGCAACTATTAAGGCGTATTTGTCGGCAATCCGCCATCTACACATCCAGGAGGGTCTGGGGGATCCATTCACGTCCACGCTCCACAGGCTGGAATACATCCTGAAGGGGGTGAAAAGGTGCGAGAGTGAGAAAAACGATAAAAAATCGGAGAGACTGCCAATTACACCCCCAATACTGAGGTCCATAAAGAGAGTGTGGGAGCGGAGGGCACAAGACCCAGACACCATCATGTTGTGGGCAGCATGCTGCCTAGCCTTCTTTGGCTTTCTTCGTATAGGGGAGATGACAGTGCCAGGAGACAATGGGTATGATTCCATGCTCATCTGAGCGTACAGGATGTGGCAGTGGACGATCCAAGCTGTCCAGGAGTGGTCAGAGTCCGGATCAAACAGTCCAAGACAGACCCATTCCGAAAGGGGATAGACCTGTTTCTTGGGAAAACGTCCGCGGATCTCTGCCCAGTGTCTGCACTGCTGCGGTACCTTGTAGTGAGGGGAAAGAAGGCAGGCCCACTCTTCATGTTTGCAAGTGGGCTGCCACTGACCAGGCAGCGGTTCGTAACCAGAGTGAGAGAGGCCCTGCAGGAGGCAGGCCTGGATGAGGCAAAATACTGTGGGCACAGCTTCCGTATTGGAGCGGCAACGACGGCAGCGGCAAAGGGCTTTGAAGATTCGGTTATCAAGACGCTGGGACGATGGAGGAGCCTGGCGTACCTGCAGTATATAAAGATACCAAGAAGTGAACTGGCATATTATTCGAGATTATTGTGTGCACCATGAGTGCTAGTAGGTGTGATGCCTATTGGTATGTGTAGATACATTCATTTATATATGTATGAGAGGGACTTGAAAAAAACAAAACAAAAAAAACAAAAAAAACAAAAAACAACATCGACAAATAACAAGAGGAGTCTGGTGGGGGCTGAGGGGGGGGGCGGAGCCTTTGGGGGTTGGTGGTTTTCACCCACCATCGGTCTGGGCCTAGCTGGAGTAAAACCCCAGTTCTAACCCCACGGCTCCACTATGAGACGGAAAAGGGGTGGAGCTAGCAGGCCCTGCACCCCCGCCATACAACACACACAGCACACGCTGCTGTGGCCCCACCTTGCGGAGTCGGGTCGGCACATCAAGGAGAAGGTATAGGTAAGTAGTAGGGAGGGGTTAACAGCCGACATGTATTAAATACTGTTTAATGCCTCATTAAACTGAGTTAATATACGAGGCAGGTGATGAGGGGGCCACAGTGGCGCAGGCTAAGTTAGGCGGGTTAGAGTGGCGCGCATGAGCAGTACATACAGCAGTTTGGGGGAGCACACGGAAAACCAAGGGAGAAAGAACTCGATTTTCCCATCCACCCACTCCTTTTTACTCCGTCGCAAAGGGGGAAACCCCAGCGACGTGACAGGGTCAGGGCCTAGCTGGAGTAAAACCCCAGCTCTAACCCCATGGCTTCACTATGATACGGAAAAGGGGTGGAGCTAGCAGGCCCTGCACCACCGCCATACAACACACACAGCACACGCTGCTGTGGCCCCACCTTGCGGAGTCGGGTCGGCACATCAAGGAGAAGTATAGGTAAGTAGTAGGGAGGGGTTAACAGCCGACATGTATTAACCTCACTTAGAGAGACAATTTTAATTACACTGTTTCTTAGTGCGCAAGTGAAGCAGTTTTATAACAAGTTATAAATGCATATCCTAAGTAATGATTTAAGGATGTATAGTTGTCACATGGGACAAATAATCTTTCTTCCTTCCACTATTAGAGCAATTAAATGTAATTTTCTTAATGCACATACTTTTTGCCAACCCTAAAATCTTAAATTTTTATACGTTAATTTATAGGCACATAGTTTAGCTGATTACCTCAGGAGCTGTCCACCTGATTGATACTTTGTCTTTATTTAATGCATAATTTTTCTCATTCAAATGACTTGACATACCAAAATTTGCTATCTGTAAGTGAAGTAAATACATTCAAAGAGGTTCATAATATCTTTAAAATGTTTAATATTTTTCACTTTATAACTTATTTGTATTGGGACATCAGTTCAATTCATATTTGTATTGAGACATCAGTTCAATTTCTTTCATTTCACCACTATTTGATATTATTTGAGCTAGGCCAAATTTAAATAAAGTGTAGCTATGTAAAAAGAAATATTTTGTTGATGCTGCAGCTGGTGATAATTAATTGGCTTAATTTTTTAATATTTCCACAGCAAAATTCATACAGAATGTACAATATCATAACTACAAATCTGCTATAGACTTGGCCAAACATATTTACCAGATACATTATATTTTATTCCAAACCTGTGAAGAAGAATATTATAGAAGTTATGCATGGTTAATATTTACTTCTCTGATATAAGCACTTTGTATTTTTACTGCAACATAGGAAATTCTAATTATTTAAATAACATTCTAGTGAAGGATAGTGGGTATTCCTTGGAAACAGAATATGTCATTCAAAAAAATTCTTACAGTATTACCTGACAGCCATTAAGGACTATATAATTTACTCTTGAAGGAGAATTTAATACCTTTAAGGTCTCTGCTGGTTGCACAAAATTTACTATTTACAGCCAAGCTCTCTTTTTCATCATAGCATGCATCATAATTCTCATAAGTCTAACATAACAGAAATTTAAGTGCATTGTGCCAATAGAGAAGAACAAAGCGCAAGTAAGTAACTTACTTTACAAATTTTGTCTTCTGACACCAGAATATTCCTAGCTGCCAGATCTCTATGGACAAGACACATGTCCGATAGATACACCATGCCTGAGGCTATTTGGCGATTGAAACGCAGATATTCATGCTTATTTATCTCAGGATTACTATCCTGACTATTAGTCATCATAGACAGCAAGTAACTCTTCAGGTCTCCATTATCGGCAATTTTTAATACTTTCATTACCTAGAAAGAAACAATATTTAATATTAAGTATTGCATTTACTTGTACTGGATTATACACTTACTGGTCCTCTTCTGACCACTCCATAAAGAGTAACCACATTAGGATGGTTCAATTTGTTCAAAATAATTGCGTCTTGAAAAAACATTATTTTCTGACTTTCATTTGATCCTGGTTTTAGAATCTTGGCAGCCACATCCATAGTACAATTTCTATAATTCCACTTTCCTTTGTAGATATCGCCACATTGATCACAGTCAATAACTGAACCAACACTATAATATAAAATTTCTCCATGATGCAATAGGTTTACATTACACTTGGAGTACTTACTCTATGTTAGTTCTTTCTATATCATCATCCACCATAGACTGGAATTGTTCAAAGAGACGTTTAGCACACTTGGCTTGTGCTGCTTTGTTAATTCTGTCTGACTACATTGAAGAAAAAATAATTGTTATGTACATCACTATTATTAATGTAAAACATTAAAAAAAATTTTTTTTTATGATTCTAGTATAAAATGATATTTCAGTACTGTGGCTTTAATATAATATAAAGCTAGGTCACTCATATTATTTATTAAATATTTTTAAGAACTTGTGTATACATTAACATTTAACTTTGTTTAAAGTTGGCAAATAGAAACTATATTAAGTGATCTCATATTTTTAAAGCTTACCAAATTCAACCATCATTAATGATATGCAAAAAAATTATGATTTGCCGATTGTTAATACATAAAGAAAACGAGCAAAGATAAATAAATGCAGTAAAATACTATTATCTTTGTTATAACTTAAGTCAGGCTTGGGGAGGAAACAAAAAACAACAACAAAATAACAGATGATATGACAAACAACAACAACAACAAATACATTCACTAAGTTGTAAAAACTGAAGGTATGCATACAATTTTTTTAGTGCATATCCTTGTAATACTAAAACACAAACATACATTCTTTTTACTTTGGAGAAGGGATGTGCCAAGGTGATGCCAGTTTGAATGGGAACCCCCCTATAATGGGCCACCAAAGCTGCCACTGAGTTGAAGATAGTGGGCTCACGTAAGCCATACTTGTGGTTTGAGAAAATGATGCGCAAATGTCCGTAGGTGTCACCAGTTTTGACGGTGAGAGCATATTTCCCTTTTTGACTGGAGTCTCTTACAAAGAAAGTCCCATCTTGAGTGTCACTTATCATACTTTCTACCTCCTCTCTAGTACCAAAACACATCAGATAATAATAATGATTAATGTATATATTTAATCCTCTGTAAACATTAATTAAAACACACATGTAGTATCCTTTATGCTTGAATAAGAGACTAAGTTGTTTATAATAAATAAATAAAAACATTAGAGTGATTAAGAGGGAAAGTATACATAAGTATGTAACTAAATCTATAATATTTATTGAAATTACAACATACAAGTAAAGTACACCATTACTACTATTCTACTGCTGGAAAAAGGTGAGATAATAGATCAAAAATTAGCTGTGCTCCGTCCAATAACTAAGAAAAATAAAGTGCCAAACCCATCTATAATAATCAAGGATGAAAATTTGTATATGTAACTTCAGACTGAAAATGTGTCCCATTCATTTTCAGTAGGTTAATGTGAATATGCGCTAATTATTTGTATACGCTAGCTCAGCAGGGTAAATGTTTGTTTAAAGTATCCCTATATAATTATATATACAATAGGGACCAAATGCAGGATTGGGGATTATGAATCTAACCTAATTCATAATTTATGACAGCTTAGCTGCAAGCTGGGCAGGGTTAATACCAGGCAGAATCCCCTCAGGTGGTTGGGTAAGGTGTAGTAGGGCTGTCCAGGACAGACTGCACGGGGAAGTAGCTGGGCAGTGCCAACGTGGATATTCGAGCACAACTACTTGTGGTGGGATGGCCGGTCGGGACAGGTATAGGCTGCCACCTGAGTCGCGCCAAATCTCTACGCTAGCTTCCCGAGGCTTTCTAAAGCCTTCAAACCCGGTTATCAACCCGAGCGAGTGACAAGGGTTGGCTTTGATAAAGATTCAACGAGGCACAACTGAAAGGCTGCGCATACCCGCATTCCATGATATAGGAAACCCACGAGCATGCGTAGTAGGTGTCATAAAGATCAGGTAATGGTGTGCGTGATGAGGAATTAGAAATAGACAAAGAAGCTATTGTTACACGGAAAGAGTTCGTAATGATTGAAATGTGTGTGTACTGTGAATGTGGTGACCCCGTACCACCACATCTCCCCCCCCTAATGGAGCGAGAGGGTGTAGATAGAAATAAGATGCAAAGTGTTAATGATACAATAGGTAAGTAAACAAACCTTAGATACATGCAAATAGTTCAACAGTTCGATAGTTCTAAACGACTGTCATGGCCGATCTTCATTTGGCCAAGACTGTCTGGAGAGAGCGTCCGCAACTGGGTTAGCAGCGCCTTGGATGTGATGGAGGTCGAAGGTGTATTCCAACAGTCTGATCTTCCACCGCGTCAGGCGAGAGGAAGGGGCGGGGCCAGATAGAATGTTCACAAGTGGTCTATGGTTGGTGAATGCCTTGAAGAAGCGACCGGCCAACTGAAATCTGAAATGTTGGATGGTCGCCAACAGAGCAGTGGCTTCTAGGTCTAGGATGGCATAGTTTTTCTCTGCTGGGGACAACTGTCTCGAATAGAACTCGGCTGGGACCCAATGCTCGTCCCTAAAAACACATAGAGTACCTCCGATGCCCAAACTAGAGGCATCGGAGAACACAGAGAGAACATCATTAGGTGACGGAATGATTAGTGACGAGTGATTAGAGATGAAATGAATAATGGCTTTGAATGAACTGACATAGTCGTCATCACATACAATCTTGTCAGGCATAGTCTTCGTCGTATGGCTATTGAGGATAGTGGTATGGTGAGAGAGTTGAGGGATGAAGCGTGAATAAAATGACACCAGTCCAAGAAACGAACGAAGATTAGATTTAGTAAGAGGTAAATGGTAGGAGGTAATAGAAGAAACTTTGTCAGAAGGAATCGAAAGGCGTTGCCTACCAACATGGAAACCGAGAAAGTCGAAGGATGCAAACGCCCAAGAACACTTTTCCTGCTTAACCGTTAGGCCTGCTACACTGAGTCAGGACAGAACGGCGGAAATGTGGGCTAAGTGGTCGTCAAAAGAGGAACTAAAGAGAACAAGGTCGTCAATGTATGGTAAGCAGAAGCGTTATAAACCTCGAAGCACCGATTGCATAAGCAATTGAAAGGTCGAAAGTGCATTAGTTAACCCGAAGGGCATAACACGAAACTGGAATTTTCCCTGTAAGCAGGTAAAAGCCGTGTATTGTTTAGAAGATTCTTCCATGGGCACCTGATAAAAACCTTTAAGCAGGTCAATTTTTGAAAGGATGGTCACATTACCAAGGTGAGACAAAATGTCATCAATGGACGGCATTGTGAAGGGTTCTCTAACCGTGACTTGGTTCAGCTTTCTAAAGTCGATCACAATACGAATGCCTCCGTCCTTTTTCTTGACTGGGATGAGCGGACTTGCCCACTTAGAAACAGAAGGTTCAATGACTCCCAATTCTAACATGGATTCAATCTCAGTTCTAAAAGCTTCTTGATGAGCCAGAGGGATAGAGTAGGACGGTGACCAGATAGGTGTGGAACTGGTAACAGTGATGGAATGCTCTACAAAAGGTGTGCTGCCTGGTTTGTCAGTAAACACAGACGGGAAATTCCCTAAGACAGTCTCTAACTGGGATTGTTGCTCAGGCGTTAATTTTATAGGCTCTGAGGTGTTGATTGACTTGGGGAATTCGTCAACAACTAACTCGTCTGGAACAAGGACAGTTCTGTAAACTGGTAAATATTTCTTCACTTGGGACAAGTGCACTACTTTGGGTTTGGATTTCTTGTCCTTAGGCGCAATAGAACAGTTGACAGGTGGGAGCAGCTGTTTGACAACAAAAGGTCCGTCCCTGGATGCTTCTAGGCATTTATTCAGACCTGGGTTCCTCCTATACACAGTGTCACCAACTTTGAAATTGGCTACAAGTGCCGATTCTGTTGACACACGCTTAGATAGGGACTTAGAGGAAAGAGAGGACTTTACATGGTGTGTCTGACACGAAAGAATGTTGTCGAGATCTTCAATGAATTGTGGAAGATTGAGTGAAGGGTCAGATGAGGATGACCAAAGAGATTTCAAGGAAGATAGGATGAGAGGAGCAGGTTTCATGAAGAGCAACTCATGTGGGGTAAAGCCGTGCCTGGAAATTGGCATGTTTCTGGCAAAATACAGCACAAGGTCAAGTGCAAGGGGCCAATCTTGCCTGTTCTCAATACATTTGGAGAGCATTGCCTTCAAGGTCGAGTGAAACCTTTCCAGTCTGCCATTGGACTGGGGATGATAGGCAGAAGTTCTAACTGAGGACATATTAAGTTTCTGTTTCAGGTGGGACAAGGTAACCGACATAAAATTAGAACCTTGGTCTGTCAGGATAGTAAAGGGTGTACCCAACACTGAAATGACGGACAGAATGGCTCTCGCCGTTTCTTCCGAAGTGTAAGAAACCATGGGAATGGCAAAGGGGAATCCTGAAGAAAGTTCTAAGCAAGTGAGGATATATCTGAATTTACGCTTGGAAACGGGTAAAGGTCCAACAATGTCGAAAGCTAGTTTCTCACATCTCTGAGAAATGATCTCAGGTTCTACCATTGGCAATTTCTTCGGACCTGACTTATTAAAACGAACACATTTGGCACAGGATTTGACGTGATCCCTGACATCGGAAGCTAGGTTTGGCCAGGTGAAGTGCCGGTTGATTAAGGATCTGGTTGAATTCACGCCACCGTGACCTAAGCCGTCGTGGGCAGAGACTAAAACCTTGCGCCTAAGGGATGTGGGCACAACCAGGGCATGAGAAACAGTGTTAAGCGTGGATGTCATATATATAAGTAGGTCTTCAACTACAAAGAATTGCTTTTCTCCTTTCCGGGCTAACTCCCATAGAGGTGCCAAGGAAGCGTCAGATTTCTTAAGGGCAACAAATTCTTGCTTAGACACACCGTCGAGGACAAGTTAGGGAAAGACAAGGGTACCAATCCAGAGTCGTTAGAGGAATTGGGTGAGGTATCAATCTCGTCCTGAACCTCGGGTAACTCGTCAAATGACGTGGGCTTTGCACCTTCAGTGACATGCAAAACATCAGAGGTGTGAGCTGCCAGGTCAGAGTCTGCCTGCATCGCTCTTGTGACAGTTAGCACTGGGTAAGGGTCGGAATTTACGTGGTTGATCAAATTCACAATATTTTCTAACCCAAAGTCGAGACCCAATAAAACAGTCTGGGGTGGCAAACGTGTGTCCATTGCCAACAGGCATTCGCCTTGCATGGTAGGAAGTGAAATAGGCATTGAAAAGACCGGAACTGATTTGGGAACGTGGGAAATGCCTGAGATAGGGACAAATGACACAGGTTCCATATCCAATTCAACAAAATTGTCGGATACAAAGGAAATATTTGCTCCGGAATCTATGATTATGGAGGTGTCAATACCATTGACAGTTCCGTAAACAATGATGTTATCCTCAACAAAATGGTTCAAGGGGATGCTAACATTATCAGGTTCAGAGGAAGTTGAAGAATCAGGGGTATCCACCTTGCGGATGGGTTTGGAAAGGGTTCTGGGAACAGGAGTAGGTTTGGAATTATAACTGGGACTGGGATTATGATGATGAGGTTGTTGCGGTTGATGAGATTGGTAAGGTTGATGGGATTGCCTGTCAGGAACTGAAGGAGGAGGATTAGAGTTGTGGTAAGATGGTTGCTTATTATTAGGGAAGGAGGGCGTGACATACACTCGTTGGCGTAGTGCACCAAACAATTACATTTAAAACACACAACCGATGACAGATCACGCCTGGGAATGTTATGATGGGAAGGTGACAAAGGGCTGTTAGGGTGATAATTGGAAGTGGTTTGGGGTTGGTGAGAAGAGCCATGATTGAAACCTGATCTGCTATGATGATGGTAATCAGAATGGTTGGATGAGTAAGGATGATAAGACGGTATGTTCTTTACGGCTTGATGTGATGCCAGGTACCATGAGTTGCACTCTTGGATGAAATGAGCATTAGAGAGGCAGGGTCTATTAATTACAGCTTCTCTTTGCTCTTGAGTTAACCCAGCAACCACACCTAACGTAGCAACTAGACTGGATATTTCGTCTTTAAAACCGGGGTGTACGGCATTCATGAAGGGTAAGTTACTTAGCATGATATTGATCTTGTATTTCCAGCCATTGTACCACTGAATAAGTGATTGTGGCCCAGAGGCTCTGAACTTGAGCGGAAAAGAATTAAAACACTCGATCATGGAATATCCGCCTGCATTAAGAAGGACAATTCTAATGTCAGCATATCTAGGGCATAGTGAAATATTATTGTAGTAAGATTCCATGTAGAAACCTGGGATGCAATACGGGAGGTACGATTGAAAATTGTCTAAGGGAATCCCTTTATTTCCTAACTCCATTTCAAACCTGTTTAGAAAGGACACTATATCTTCAGACTCAGACATATTGCCAATGAGTTTAATTATTTTTTCAGGAGCATTGGGCGGGTCCCTAGGGACATGGACAACTTTCGTTTCCTGCCTAGACAAACACTGATAAATAAGAAGGGTATTGGATCTATACTAAGTTCTTTAGCCTTCTCAGTTAAAGCGACAAGGTCCTCTGATCTCAAGGACTCATGAGCAGTTGCCTGGTGCGCCACCGGCTAGAAACAACCTCTTCAGGCAAAGTACTCACAGACTCCGTTTGGGGGTCTGTCTCACTATGATCAGTTGACATTGTGAAAATATCTGAAGGGAAACTGGGCTCTACTAAGGAGTTTACTGCTTGAGTATAGAGAGACGGAGGGGCTTGAGAAGGAATTAGAGATGATGAGTTAGGAGGGGTGTCGGAAAACAGAGATTGGGCCTTCCTCCTACTGGCCTGAAGTCTAGTATTGATCATGATTACAGAGAAAGAATGAAATAACTGATACACTGACTAAATAAGTACACAGCTTACAACGTTCACCACAACAGAATGTAACAACGACAATGCACTAATTAGACAAATAACTTATGCTCGAAGACGATGAAGAGAAAATCCAAGGTAGGTACGGTCGGCAAACGGAGACACAAAGGAACAGTAGTGGGGTCTGAGACACGTCACGAACCAAGAAGACTGGAACTTGGCAGAAACCCTCTACGCTGGAACAGGATATAGAAGAAGCTCGATGGAGAGGTAAGTCCATTTCAACCACCGCTGGACACCAAGTGTGGTGGGATGGCCGGTCGGGACAGGTATAGGCTGCCACCTGAGTCGCGCCAAATCTCTACGCTAGCTTCCTGAGGCTTTCTAATGCCTTCAAACCCCCTGTTATCAACCCGAGTGAGTGACAAGGGTTGGCTTTGATAAAGATTCAACGAGGCACAACTGAAAGGCTGCGCATACCCGCAGGCCATTATATAGGAAACCCACGAGCATGCGTAGTAGGTGACATAAAGATCAGGTAATGGTGTGCATGATGAGGAATTAGAAATAGACAAAGAAGCTATTGTTACACGGAAAGAGTTCGTAATGATTGAAATGTGTGTGTACTGTGAATGTGGTGACCCCGTACCACCACACTACTTACGGGACTGAAGATAGGAAAACAGAAGAGTTTTTTCTGATGGCTTCTGGCATTCCTGGCAGCTCCAAAAGGAGAAAGGGTAGTAGTGGAAAGCCCCTTGGTGCAGTAAAAGAGAGGACAGATGATTTTGACAAGAGAGTTGGCTACAGTCCCGCAGTTCTTATCAAAAAACTCATTTCATTGGTTAATCAAATCATGTGACCAATTATAGCGCCACGCGTGACCAATTATAGCGCCGCGCAAGGGCTAGGGCTAGGGCTAGGGGACCAATCAGAAGAATTCTTTGATAAGAACTGCGGGATGGCTCAGAGTTGGAGCGAGAGTTGAAGCGCAGGTGGAAAATATTTTGCAGCAGCAGGCCAGTGTTAAATATACACATTCAACCCCTAGGGGCAGTAGTGCCAGTGGGTCCGCTGAGAACTTGGCGAGTGATGCAACTCAGAAGAGTGATAGCAGTAGTGGGGCTAGTGGCACTGCAGCTGGTGTGTTGAATCTGCTATTTAGTGGTTGGGGGTAGGAGGGCAGCAGTGTTTCTCCCCAATTCTGTGGTAGAATATTGGTTTAAAAAAGTATGAAGGAGTCTGTAGCTATACTTTATAGCCTTCCCCGTATTCAGAGTATTGTGGTCTAGCTATTAGGGCAGGATCGGTGGAAACTGTTTAGCAGGCTCTGGAGGGATCGAGTAATGCATGGGTGTGTGGTAGTTCTTTCTTTGCAACCAAGACAGTGGCATGTGGGTCACCTTGTCAATATTGGCTATTGTTCGATTAAGAACCTTTGGCTAATTTTCTGGGTGGCATATATATGGGCAAGTGGCCCAGAACTTGAGTGTTATAGATTAAAATGTTCAGGTAGGTGACTCACTTAGGCCAATTTATCAGTGTGCTTGAGCATGTGGCTCAGTTTACAGCACTTATATGTGGGCATGTGGCCCAGTTTGGTGTGAGATTCACCTCTCCAAGTAGTGTTGTGACCAATCTGTAAAGGCTTGGCATTGGCAATGTTGTCAGTGCGTGCTGGGGAATGTTGGTAGTGGGAGCAATGTGTTGATGGCCTTGAATTGTGTTGTTACTGTAAGACTGAGCATGGTTCATGAGTGTGTTGTTGCCGCTCTGGGGCTACCGAAGTCCACAGGGTCTGAGGTGGTTGCTTCAGAGAAGACTAGTTGTTCAACAGATGGGGCAGCTAAGATGGCAGGTGGAGAGATCCAGAAGTTTTCGATTGGCGTGACACTGCCTACGGTCCCCATCAGGCTAATAAAACGTATTCTGTCTGGGGAGTACATGGATATGGGGGTTATCCCAGGAAGCTCTTCGGCGGTTAATTGTAGACCTCTCTTTTCCAGCTGGAGGTAGCGTGAATGATGGGATCAACCCAGTGTGGATACTGCTTGTCAGAATGTACTGAAGTTGGGTTAAGGTAAGAATTTGGAAAATTTGAAGTATCTGGGGCTTTCAAAAGACAGTGCCTGTTCATCCAGACGACCGCCACCTCCTAGGTATGCAATGGAAAGGTCACATTTATATGGACAAAGTGCTCCCTTTTGGCCTTTGATCAGCCCACAAATTGTAAAAGCCATTGTAGATGGCTTGCTATGGATATTGATGAGAGCTGATCTAGTGATGGACATCCATTACTTGGACGATTTTCTGATATTTGGTGCACCAAACTCGCCTCTGTGTTGCGAGTCTCTATGCAAGGCATTAGCTCGGTGTGACATGTTGTGTGTGCCAATATCTCCAACAAAGACAGAAGGTCCGCTTGTCTTCCTAGGTATTGAAATTGATTCAACATCATATTAGCCTACCCCCAGAGAAGTTGAATCATCTGCGAGCCATGATCCAAGATTGGGAATCCAAGAGGTCATGTACCAAGAGGGAACTCTTGTCCCTCATTGGCTATTTGTAGCACACATGCTGTGTGATTAGGCCAGGACATTCCTTCTTCTGACACATTATCGATCTCTCAGCAGTAGTTAGAGCATTGCATCATCGAGTGCGATTGAATACAGGGTTTTGATCAGATCTTAAGTGGTAGAACTGATTCCAGCCAGTGTGCTGCCCTATATTCAATATTGTCAAGGAAGAACCTAAAGTGGCATTGACTTCGGATGCATCAGGCTCATGGGATTGTAGGGCATACACGTTGGTTCCAGCTCAAGTTTCCTGGTAGCTGGCTAAACGTTCACATTACTGTGAAGGAGTTACTGCCAATTGTCATGGCTATTGTACTGTGGGGACGTCTCTGGAAGGGTGTAACAGTGTCTTGTAAATGTGACAACATGGCAGTAATGGCAATTGAAAATTCTGGGAGAAGCAGAATGGACAAACCCGGCCATGCATCTGATGAGATGCTTGTCTTTCTTTTTGGCATGGTGGGATGTGATGTTAGTGTGTCAGCATATTCCTGGTGTGGAAAATAATGCTGCTGATGCAATATCTAGAGATTGTTTGTCTTTGCTCCAGAAGCTGGTGCCGGAGGCAGCGAAGGATGCCATCCACATCCCAGAGGGCCTCATTCAGTGCCTTGTCAGCGACTCTCCAGACTGGATAAAGGTGGATTGGGCGACCCTGTTCTATATAATGGGCCTGGCTGATTCTACACACAAACTGTATGCATGCAGAGTGAGGAGGTTCATGGGGATTTATGCAGTTGCTGGACATACACCTGTGCCAGCGGATGAGGATACTATATGACATTATGCAGCCATTTTGGTAGAGGATGGTCTTTGACATAAGACCATTAAGTTATATATGGCGGGAGTTTGCCACCTGCACTTTTCTGAGGGTCATGGTGACCCCTTCTCTGGTGGACTTCACCAATTGCAATATATCCTGTGTGGTGTGAAATGTGCTGAGGGGATGTCCGGGGCGGAGAATCGTGAGCGGAAGCCAATTACTCCAAACCTCCTTTGCAAGATTAAGAGTGTGTCGAATTCTCAAGCAGATACGGCAGACATATTGATGCTATGGGCTGCATGCTGTTTGGCATATTTTTGGTGTATGTGGATTGGGGAACTCACGGTGCCAACAGAGGATGGCCATGATGCTTCAACCCACTTATCATGGGGTGATGTTTTGGTGGATGATCTGAATTTTTTCTCCAGAATCAAGGTGCATATAAAGGCATCCAAGACTGATCCTTTTTGCTGGGGAATCTCAATGTTCACTGGCAGAGTGGCCTCAGATCTTTGTCCCATTACTGCTTTATTACCTTACATGATGGTTAGGAGTAAGAGTGAGGGGCCCCCCGTTCCAGTTCAGAGATGGGAAACCACTGACTAGGCACAAGTTGGTTACGACAGTGAAGAATGATTTGGGAAAAGCTAGAGTTGATCCAAGTCTATACTCTGGGCACATTGGGGTGGCTACTTCTGCGGCAGCTAGGGTGCTGGAAGATTCTACAGAGAGGACATTCGGTAGGTGGAAGAGTCTTGCACACTAAGCCCTTAGCCCTAGCCCTAAAATTCCTAGGGAACAATTAGCTGCATATACCTCAAGGATTTGTTAGTCACTCATCATTCACTCTGTTATTTTATGTTGGTTGTATAATATGTTTCCAATATGCTAAGTATGTCTCTTTCTCCTTTCTCTGTCTTGGTCTTGGCCTGGGGCGGGTGATCATTCCTTCTATGGCGGAATTAAAAGGACTTGCTCTGCCCCACTTTAATTATGCCCCAGTTAGCCCTAGCTGATTGGAGGTGGGGTTTCCGGTTTTACCTGTGCCATGCAACTCAGCTACTAGAGCTGCAGCTAAAGGTGAATAGGAGCGGGAGTGACTGAAAGGATAGGTAAGTTACAAAGCAGCCTTAAGGGAAGGGAAAGCTAATTATTATCATAGTTCACGGCCAGGGCATAGGGGAGTGGCCGTGAACAAAGGGGTGTGTATGGGGATTAGTCACAGGATTAATGCAACAATTATGGTTATTGAAAATATACATCACTGCTACGCTAAAAGACTTGACTTACACTGCATAATCCTTTTTTTTTTGTTTGTTTGTAATTTCGACTTTCTATTAATTTTTTAAGTCAGCCTATAATCACACCCATTAATTACAATATCAATAGTAGTTTGGGGGTGCTCTTGCGATAGCACACAACCTCTAGTGTGGCCCAGGTACATTGATGATATTCTCCTGATCTTGGAAGACACGCACTTGGTGTTGGCAAAACTTCTCACCCACCTCAATGCCAGGATATCTTCCATCAAGTTTCACTCGTACAACTCCATCGACTTCCTAGACCTCACTCTGTTCAAAGACCCTCGATTCGCTGCCACAGGCATTCTAGACATCAAGCCGTTTGCCAAGTTGATCGACCCGCACGCCTATCTCCACTTCTCCTCTGGGCACCACAGATCAGTCACCCTGGGATTGGTCAAAGGTGAATTCGTACGTACCCTGAGAAGGATTTCTTTACCAGAGATATACGCCTCAGCAGTCACAGATCTGACAGATTGGTTTCTCAACAGAGGCTACAGCAAGCATGTGATCAGGGCAGTAGCAGACAAGGTTTCCTTTGAAGACAGAGACTCCTTCCTTCAGAACTCGACAAACAGATCGTTACCAGAATGCACAACCATCCTCTCAGTTAGGAATCACCCCGCCATCAAATCAGCCGATCTCAAAGAAGCCCTAACAGACATAGACCTTCCCTTCCTCCCTCTAGTCACCAGGAGAGCTCCCGCCTCAGTCTCTGCACTGATTGTCAAAGCCGGCACACCGTCGACAGCAGATGCAGCAAGATACCACCTAAGGAGCAGGGAAGTTTGTCTTACAAAGGAGCAATTTCTTAACTATGTCCCCCCATCTCAGTCACCACCACCTCCTAATTTTTACATGTCCTTATTCTTATTCCTATTTTAGATCCTCTCCCAGGATCAACTTCCTCTAAGCATCTTCTCATGGTGCCTCCAGTCTAACTTGGACTTGCATTCAGCAGAATATTTGTAGCACCACAACCCTGACAAACTGCAAACTTTATTGATCATGGAGATAACAATGCTGCCATGCAGTCTATGTGACATGTCACATTTGCTGCATGCAGGTCGGAGAGAAACCCTCTCATTTAACAGATTAAAAATCCTTTCTGGCCTCACAAGCTTAAAAAATAGCTACTTTTTAATTTTTTTTAAATCCTAGTGTTTTTTCCTACCACCAGCAACTGCTGGATGTTATCTGTTTGGGTTGTTTAGAATAGTTCTTTACACCGATGCAATCCTCTACAATAGAGCCAGTGCTACTGAAAAGAAAATTTAAGATGTTTAGATCTGTTGCATTTTTAGGCTTACTAGTGAGACTTCGGTGGCTTTCCTTAACGCTTATACAAAGCTTTCTGAATTGCTTTCTTGTAAAAGTACACTTGTTAATACCTTCTGAACTAACACAACAATATCTATAACACTCCAGCTCAATGTGAAGACCATTTTTGTATTACTTACTTGCCCTCACTATTCTTTCTGCTGCAATTTGTGACAGAGGATCATTCTAAAACATATAATCTCTTAAAAAATCAAAACTAAAACATTTGTCTTCCATGGTGTATGTCTAGACTAGAAACTTGGATAAGCAATTTGTACACTTTTGTCGGCATAGGACAAGCTAAAGGCTCCTTAGCCATTCGCACACTGATATACCTTGGGACTATGTTGCCATTGAACTGAAATACTGAAGGGCAAAGTAATGCAGAATTCATGTGTGGCCTACAACACTAGATCTATTAAACATACGTCAAAGTGGACGACTAATACTGCAACAGTTTTTTTCACTTTGTCTCCTTAATTATACAGTCCCCAATTTAGCTATTAGTGATGTACTGTTTGTTTTGAGCAGCTAATAAATGATACTTGGTGCCATGAATGCTAATTCATGAGTGTCTAGTTCTAAGACGTTGCTTGCATAATTTTTTACTCTGAAATTTGATGACTATTAATAACTATGGCACAATCACTGCTTATTTTTTTTAACACAAAAAGACAAGTTTAAGAATTGGCAAGCGAGCGAGACACTCTCAGGAGTAACACAATTGAAAATCGGGGATATTTGTTTGTTTATATATGTGTGTGTGGACGTACATATGTCATTGTACTTTGACCCTTGCGTTTTTTGTTTGCTTCATGGTCTACCTCTTCCCATACCTCCACTAAACAGAATCTTTTTGTTTAGTAATCCCTTATCATTCAAGTAAATTAATTATTTATCCCCTTCGTATTCGGTTGTTCTGAATGCCACAAGACACACTTTATTAGGTCTTAAAAACTTACTGTTATACTCAACATGTGCATTAATTCTTCAAAACTTCTTGTTTTTTTTTTCAAGTGGCAAAATGTTATGGCAAATGAATACTATGGTACTGAAACCCTTTACCAGATGTAATTAAAAGCAACCTCTGCCTTTTTAAGTAGCTGTGTGTGCTTGTTGTCAAAAGGTACTGGTAATTTAGATAGTCAGAATGACATATATTAGAGACTACAGAAGTACCAGTACTCTGGAAATTTAGGTGAGAAAGTGGTTGTGTTATTTATTAGCTTAAGTATATAATGGTCACATTTTAGCTATACTTTTTAAAATGGACTGATAGATTCTTTTGAAGTGTTTTGTTTGTTCACTGGCTCGCTTACCCTTTGTGCTCAAGCACATCACTAGTTTATAATAATACTCGAAATATAGTGAAATGGTCACTGCCAGAACTAAACTTGTTTATACAATGTGTTAACCAAACTCACTTATTTGTAATTGCACTATCTTTCTGGTTTGTTTTACTTAAGTATTCTATTAGTATCTTCTCCTAGTCATGCATTATATTGCCTCTTTTGGACATGAGTTATTAATTTTCTAATAAAACTTTCCCTAGCTACTACATTGTTTGTGTGTGGATCACTATTCTGTCAAACTATTTTAATTTGTAGTAGTTCTGCCTTTTTTAAAGATTAAATTAACCTCTTCTTATAAGGTGATTGGTCAGCCTCAATAACTCAGGCTGCATTATACTGCTGCAATTTCATTTACCTGTTCCCATTAATGGCCTTCAATTAATTCAGATTGACTCAATTCTTTCATAACTAGCAACACAGGTCACTCAATAATAACCACTCACCTACTTATATTGCCCAAGTACCAGTCCTGCTTTTCCAAAGGTTCATCGTTCATTGAAGTGGATTGAGAATGGAGAGAATATGGAGTATATATATATGCAGACTTTGAAAGATTTGCAGCTGAAACTGGACTAGCTGATCGTGAGATAGGTAGACATATATCTTTGTAATTTTCAGAAGTTGAATGTGGTTCTTTAAGAAGTGATACACTAGTTTCAGAGGCTGAGGGAGCTACAACTGAAAATGACACGTTATTGGAAGAGTCACTAACAATAAACAATGTCACAACAAATGTAAAAGACATGTTGTGCTTAAATACACAAGGTAAATTATACATGAACGATAACTATAAAAACCCTAATGCTGAAATATGCAAGAAGGAGTTGAGAATGTAGTAAACGAGGACACAGATTTCGCGTATGGAGAATAGCATTGAAATATAAACGCAACATCTACGTTTAATCAGGAGTGTAAATGGTCTTGCTGAGACTACTCACTATACCTTAGCATGCATGCCGAGAGGACTATAGTAGTCATCACATTTGTTTGTCTGTTGGTCAATCCATGTGTCAGCTGGTCACAAAATTACTGACAATTAACATTGATTTAAGTGTAAACTTAGTCAGAATGACAAGTTAAGATCTTTTATTGTGCTAATTTTATTTAATTTCAGGTTGATTTTTTGAGAAAACATTAAGTGGTTAGTTCTAGTCTCAAGTAGCCGACCCTTTGTCGCCTTTTACCCACTAGACGGAGGGAGGAGAGAGTCTTGACTCTACCATAACACTCAGTGGTTCAGAAGTTCGTGAAGGAAATTATATATAAATATATATATGTTTATTCCACCCTAGATATCTTTACAATGTTATTTTTAGGTACATGAACCATGAAATAACTCATGATACTTCAAGGTGTTACTTCAAATGTGTAAGCTCATTAGCTACCCCTGTTTTTGTTTTTGTTTTAACAACCAGCCAAGCTCCAGTTTTCCTGATTTTTACAGCTAACTTTCTCAGGTGTAGACTACCAACAAGGTTAGAGCAGCTGCTATAATATCAGCTGGGGGTGTGGGGAACTCTTACAACCTACTTTATACCTTGAGTTACCAGTCCTAGTACAAACCACAGCAGTGAAGATATCTAGGGTAGAATAAACCAGTTATTACACTCAACAGAATGATATGACTAGATATTTCACTTTCAGGGTTTATTTTCACTCACCTCAAGCTCTTGATAATTAATTAGACAGCTCATGGAATATTTTACCATATCACACTCTGACTCATGTAATAAGTATAAGATATATATATATATATATTTATAACCCGTTACCCAAGCGACTGCGCTTGTCGTTAAGAACTATAAATCGGATACAGTCTGCTCGTAAGAAAATGTATTAGCGGGGAAAAGTCTGATATAGTTCTTAGCAACCATAATAATGATAGAAGGCAGATCAAAGCAAAATGGAATAATGAAGAGTTTGAGTACTTTAATACAATTACTAAGATAGCTAAAGCTATACTTTGCTCGTTGTCTATGTTTGGGCTATAAAATAGTTATAAACCATAATCATTAGGTTTGTATTGCGATTTATAAATCGCATACAAACCTACAATAAAATACATAATAGTCCTGTTTTATCATATGTTTTGTTATTATGACACTGTAGTAATCTTTGATTAAATTGCACTGTATACTCAGGTATTGTTTTATAAGCATTTGGCGCCAAAGTTAATTGATTGTTTGCGTGGCTCGGTTACGGGCCATCTCCTGCGTTTTACCAGCGTGTCCAACATTGGTTTAGTTCACAAATGCGCAAGCGCAACACTCTGACATCACAAATACGTCATCATTGAGATAAGAGCTTCCGCAAACGTCACAACTTTCACCGAAAATACTAACACTCTCACAAAAGCATTTTTATTTCCCTTAATTTTCAAGATAGGGGTTTCAAATTTATATGGATTAAAATACAACTATTTAGGTATTTTATATTAAATTCCCAAGACACTTACTTCAAAATTGCAAAATTACCAGCTTAAAGCATTTGGGGAGTTTAGTTTTTTATAAAAAATGAAATTAAAAATACGTAAAATAGTATTATAATATAAAAATTTGGTACAAATCAAATTAATGAGCCATAGATTCAGTCTGCAAAATCTTTAGACACTCGAATTCAATTTACTCTTTTTCTGGCTTAAAAACATCAAAAATATCCTCCATTTATAGGGTCACTTCTTCTATCTATTACCACAGTTGTGACCACAAACCACAATTTTATAAAACATAATCAATTTCAATATATATTAATTTGTGTGTGTGTGAAGTTTCAGCTTCCTGACTAGTCTGGCGTAGCCGACCCTTTACCTTCCGTTATTGGTGGGCGGGGGAGGAAGGAAAGGGTCTGGTGTCATGAACGTATAGTAGTTGTTCCGGCGCAACGATAGTTGCGCTCCAATCAGATTGCTTGAATCGACTTATTGCATATCTTACCCAACCTCGAGTCTGGAGAGAAGTGCGTTTTACAATGTCTGCGATGTCGACCGCTCGGTCTGAAGTGATGTCCATTTTTGAAAAACTTGGATATTCAGTGAAATCAGAACAACTGGAAGTAATCACAGGGATCTTACGAAGGGATGTTTTTGTTGTTCTTCCAACAGGATTTGGGAAGAGTCTTTGTTTCCAGTGTTTGCCTCTACTATACGACAGACTGTTTCCAGAAGAGGCCAACTCTATTATTATTGTAGTAACACCTCTGACTGCTATAGTGAAGGACCAGGTAAGATAATAAACCGCAGTTTATGATTTTTAGCTATTAAGAATGTTATTTGCAGGTTACAGTTTTGTCCAGAATGGGTATTAAAGCCTGTTATGTTTCTGGAGAGCAGGATGATGAAAGAATGAGAAAGGACGTTATAAAAGGAGCATATCAAATAGTATATTTCACTCCAGAGATGATTATGGCAAGTAGAAGATGGAGAGAAATGCTCATAGGAGAAGTATACTCTCATCAGCTTCGAGCTTTCATAGTGGATGAAGCTCACACAGTGAAAAAATGGTATGTCACAATACTGTTTCACATATTTTGAAAAAAAATATAATTAATTGTTATCTTAAAAAAATCAGGGTAGATACATTTAGGAGGCTACTTCTGAGAATTGGTGAAATAAGAAGCTTACTTACTACCATCACACGTTAATATTATGGCACTGACAGCAACAGCTACAAAAACACTCAGAAGAGATATTGCACGTATCATTGGAATGAGAAATGAATTAATTGTTTCACGACCTCCTGTGAAATCAAATGTGATGTACTCAGTGGTCCAGACTTCCTCAGTTGAAGAAACGTTTTCTTTGATTTCAAAGAGACTTCACCAAGAGCGACAAGCATGCCTTCGAATGATTGTGTACTGCACAAACTATAGAGACTGTGCAAACATTTATCTGTATTTTAAGAACTGTCTGGGAAACTCGTTTACAGAACCATCTGATGCACCAGATCTCCCTAGATTTAGGTTGGTCGATATGTACATGAGCTGCACGGAAGAGATAGTAAAGGAGAGCATTGTAAACCTGTTTACCAGTAATTCTATATTACGTGTCGTAATTGCTACAGTGGCATTTGGGATGGGGGTTGATTGTCATGACATTCGCCAAGTTATCCATTATGGATCCCCTAATGACATCGAGTCTTATATTCAACAGACAGGTCGTGCTGGTCGTGACAGTCTTCCTTCCTTAGCAGTTCTTGTTAAGAATACTGGCAGAAGGAGATATGTGGATAAGTCAATGACTGAATACTCAAATAATGATGTTGCATGTAGAAGAGATACCTTGTTTCAAGATTTTGATGAGTACTCGCGTACTTATGATGGACCTTTGTGTTTGTGCTGTGATGTATGTCAAAAGCTTTGCACATGTTCACACTGTTCTGGTAATCACTTATCTTTCACTTTCATCTCAAATTCAAAAGAATAATTTTTTTTTAAATTCCCATTGATTTCTAACATTTTTTTTTTAAGATAATATTTTTTTTTTTACAAATGTGATGAAATTCATACTGATGCAGATCATTAAAATTAAATATGATCAATGATCCATTTAATTAAAGTGTCTTTGTCCAATACATGTAAAACATCCCGAGGTGTGCTAAAACAAGAGTGACATCTGCCCTGGTTAATTGAAAATATTTTGTTTTTTAGCAAATGTTCGATAATCATGTTGACATCTTTTCCTGAGCTTGGCACCTTGTGAGCACCAGACACATGGGTAACTCCATTTTCAGTGTCATAGTTGTCAAGAACTGGTACCACTGTTCCCAATGTCTTCCCTATCTTTGTGATTGCCTTCTCAGTTTTATTCGCCCGAAGCCCCCGAACAGCCTCCTTGCACACTCGGTTGAGATGTTCTTGGAATAAGTCACAGGGAATATTGCGTCCTGGAATACTATGAGTATTTACTAATCGACTCCACAGGAGCTCTTGAGACAAGCGAGGAGTGAGCAAATACTCATATTGATTCAGCATATTGAGGACTTCAATGGAATAGTTTTTTCTATTCGAACTCTTTGAAAAGTGGTATAAGGTATTTCCAATACCGTAGTATTCGTAAGCCATCACCTTCCCTGATGGCATCTGAAAAAACTAAGTAAAATGATCCCACACCAAGGAGCTGTCTGCCATAATCAAAAATCTATTATGTACAAATATATGTAATACATAATTAGGCATAAAAATACAGCAATATAGCAGACTATAAAAAGGGAGGGGGGTGGATTATGTTAGCATGATAAATAGCTGACCTTGTCTTGCGATGGTGCTGGTGATTGGTTGAAATCAAACGAGGCAAATTTGTTCACAACTCCCTCACATATTTCCTGAAGGATAGTCTTTCGTTCATCAGCTTGTATCATCCACAAGTTTTCAGGATTACTTACACTATCAATATCTGGAACGTCAGAAAGTGACTTCATATTTAAATGTTGGAGTGCTGCGACCAAAATATGACACTTCACAATTAACTTGAAGAAATCATCACTTCTTTGTAGGATCACCAGATACATTTGATCGCCCAATCAAATTTCTTAATTGATACAGTGTACCATGATCAGCTCCAGAGAAAATAGAATAATAATACTTCCAAATTACCTGTACGAAACATTGCATTATTAAAATATATTGGTAATTGATGTTTAAAATTAACTTACATCAAGCAAGTTCATTTTAGTGTGCCAGTCTTCTGCACAGGGAATTAATCCATCCAGACGAGTGCCACAAGTCACAGAGTTTACTCTAGTCTTTTTGGCTCCTCTTGCTCGTGCAGCTGTCAGTTGATCACCGCCTAAAAGGATCGGGTGAAGTGATGCTTAACATATATCAACCTCTTCTCCAATACTTGGAACAAACAATTGTTTTGTTGTTTGCGTTAGAGGAACATACTGATGCAAGTGTAGCATGATGTCAACCATGTCATCTCCCAAATTTTCATTCTTTGCTAGAACACCTAGGGGCACCTAATAACATGTAAGAGACATTGAGGAATTTTAGTTGTGCCCTTAGCTAATTCCCTGAGATAGTGGATAGTAATCACATAACATTTGGAATCTCGAGAATATTAGTTGTTGATGAATAGATGGTCTAATTAACCCTATTGACTATTCCTAGGTTGGACATGAGAAGAGGGAGGATCTTAGTTTCAAACATAAACGTGACAATTGCAATTAAGGATTTAATTACAATTACTTACTACAATGGACTTTGATGACATTTCAGAAGAATACTTATGTGGTATATGCCATTTCACAATGTCCTCAAACGTCAGCTTGAAATACGGCATGTGTTGTGTCAGAATTCGACCAATAATAGTCCCAATATTAAGTCTTAGTTCTTTGTCATCCTCTGCTGATGGTAATAGCCTTAATGCTCGATGTTTAGGACAGTCTTCACATCCTTGTGGGCGTTCATCAGGATATTCCCTGAGATCAACTCGATTTTCAATTGCACAGGCATGAAAGTAGTGCAATGACTTGTTGCTGTGATCTTCGACTCTCATGAACCTTGTTTTCACTCCTTTGTCAATATTGTCACCAATGAGCTTGTATCCTAGCTGTTTTGGAACGTTTGCCTCACTTGTAGCAGTAACTCCTGCATAAAGAAAATAAAAATGCACCTATGCCTTCAATTATCTGCATATATTCTTACCACAGGATTCCATCCCCTCAGTAGTACTGTGGAGATTCTATTGTGAAGTCAAAACAACTCCTTCAACAGTATCTTCATTAGCCAATAATGATATGTCAGAAGACAATGGTGAAAACTGAGGTGTTTGGGCACTAGAAGTGGTGGAGGAGTGGGACTCAGAAGTGGACTCTGAACAGGAATCAAACAGCTCATCCTCTGAAACTGGCCCAATCGACTGACTTGATAAAAATTGATCCTCCTGTAAAAACATACATCAAATGAAAGTTGCTTAGTTTGATTGTCGCAACCAACCTCTCCAAGTCCTTCCTTAAGATCTGCTACAAGTTTGTCCCTCCAAGTCTTCACCAGTGTATCGTGTCCAACTCCTATCAGATTCATTAGCCTGTTAGTTGTTACATGGGACATACACACATTGACCTTCTGCAGTCGTTCATACACCTGAGATAAAGAACATACTAAACACAATTAGCATAGAAACTTTAAAAATTCATACCTGTTTTCCACTACTTCCGGCACGAAGGATCAAAGACAAAATTCTTTGAACCATGCTCATTCTTGAATACCGGAATTTCAGCAGAATGGCACTACACATGCCTACAATAGCATCTCTGTTCATTCGAGGTCTACGTCGGTATGTGCAAGATAGTAGCAACGAATGAAGAATTGGAGCATTTAATGAAAGCTCATCTAGAACTTTGCTCCAAGTGAACTTTTTCATATCAGCTATATCTAGGCTACCTAAAATAGACTTCGTTTTGTGAGAAGACATTACAGTAAGCTCTTGTCGTAGCATTATTCCAATCTTCTTCAAAATGTAATTGCGACTCCTTGGGTTGTTCATGAGATCAGATATAATGGCATACGTACTTCTTATTGCTAAAGACTTGCCCAAATGTTTGCGATTTGGAGTTAATGTAAAACTTTTCAGTCCACTTTTATACTCAATATTGACCTGTATATAACATGAAGTCATGCTTTATTATATTTAACTTGATAAACCATATAAAACGTACTGAAACATTTGGCGAATCCGTTGTTGGAATGGGAGATGAAGTACTTACAGGAGGAGGTTCCTGCTCAGACAAAGCTAGCACTCTCTTTGCTTTCTTTGCTGGAGTCGTGCAAGCATCTTGTGAAGTGGTTCGTGCCCGTTTCTGTGCTCTTCCTCCTCTAGAGGTAATCTTGGCAACAACCTTGCTAATGTTTGATATTATAGTCTAAAACAGATAGAACAACACATAAATGGTCACATCATAAGTGAATGTGAGAGTAAAAAATATATATATATTTCTAAAATAAACAAAACACAATGAGTAGCTTGAAAATAACAAATATTTTATTACTATTTGTGCCATTATATTTCTTATAGTACATTTTATTGTATTTTGTACATATTTATTGTCTCTTGTGATGGTAGTAAGATGCAACACATAACTCCAAATAGACACAAGACTAGATTTGAAGCAAGTAACATTGTAGAAAAATCTTTTTAAGTCTTTCCATAGCTTTGCTTAAGAATGTAGTACAGAGCTATAGCTAGCTACAATTAAATCCTATCTTGTTTTCTCAGAATATAATTAAATTGCACTTATTAGGCACTTAATACACTCAACATGAACTAACAGGCCTACCTCTTTGGCCAGCAGCAATTTATCATAGGCATAGAAGCATTTTCTGCACATGAAACTTGGTCCAGGACACAGAAGTTCATTTACATCATCAATCTGTGGTTGGGTCTTTTCTAGTTCTTGAGATATAATCTCTTTCCAATAAATGGTAACTCTCCCTGAAATATCCAGGAGTCTTCTGTCTTTCTTTGCAGCGAGTTCTCCACAAGCCAGACAAATCGGAGATGCAGAACTTTCAGCCATGGTTGGTATAGACGTTCCACTTAAAATTTCAGCGCAATCTATACTAAGAAAACCACTAGACCGCAAAATGATGGCGAATGACGTTTTCTACATTCCATTCGAACAACTACTATACGTTCATGACACCAGACCCTTTCCTTCCTCCCCCGCCCACCAATAACGGAAGGTAAAGGGTCGGCTACGCCAGACTACTTCCTGACATCAATCTGACTGCACATGTAATATTTCGCCCGCGCTTCTAATTACGTAAGTTAGGTAAAGCGTTCACAGTTCCAGTATTTTTCAATTAACGAGCGCGGAGAATCCTGCTGCACTGCCTTACGCAACTTTGTTTCAACCAAAAAGTTTATAGCTACTCTCTTCTTGAAACAATTGTGAAGTCTTTGTCAAGCTGCGCTTCTTTGCCACTGCTTTCGAAGTTTATTCAGGTAATTCTGTTATTGTTAACTCTTCATGCCTGATCATTGCTACTATTTAGCGATTTCCTTCACAAATCATCTTTATCTATATACTCGCTCGCCATGCATTTGCGCTATTCGAGCGCACCACTAGTATATCCTCAAAGTATTAATGGTGCACAAAATAAATTTAACTAGAAGACCAAAACTTCGACAATTTGCAAATTGTCGAAGTTTAATAACAGAATAATATATATAAAAAATACACATAGCTAAACTAATTATACATTTTTTAGTTTTAGTTTTCCAAAAAGCTACTTTTTGGAGCTTCTTGGTAGAAAAAAACTTAATTTTCTTAGCTCACATTGTTCTCCTGTGGGTATTTGGAACTGCAATTTCAAATTCATAGTTAGCTATCTCAGATCTATCTTTCACCATTGGACAGTATAAACTAACAGTAGTCATATCGCCAGTCAACTAGCTAAATGATTATACTGCAGCCATAGAAAGTCATTTATCTGAATTTGCAATATAAGAGTATAATTATTTTAAAATGCTATTAGGATTTTCTTATATTTCTAATCGAATGCTGTTTACCTATTTTTATTCAACTACGAACTTACTGGCATGATGAAGCATCTAATTTTATTCATTTAAACTTCGTTAAAATAATAGCTTAATTAAAGATAATGGTTCATTTCAAATGTGAGTGGACTATGCCAATAAATTTATAAATAGACGTATTCAAAAAGTGAAGTTAAATGAAGAGTTAATCCTGACTTCTCAGATCTTGAATTCTTTAAAGTCATGCTATGACTCAGTGTATTATGGCCTATTAATGACATAGTGATGTAATCTAAACAAAGAACTGAACAAGCAGTGCACACTTTTCTGTGTACTTCGATCATTATTTGCAATTTGAAAAGTAAACTTTACCAAAAGGTTTATCCAAAGGTCATCAATACATTCACTAGATCTCTTGCACTATGTAGTACTAGCTATTCTATGCTGCGTCTATAATCTAAAGTTAGCTCAATTTGTGAACAACGACTAGTATCTTACTTCTCTTCAATAATACGTTACTGTTATCATCCTTAATAACTTTCATTTACTAAAAATACATCCAGATCCAAAAGAGAGCTATGCTCTCTATCAATCTGCCATGCCAAGTAATGTTTCAAGACCAAATTCTCCTACAACTACAAATTCATCTCCACTTTTCCTTCCAATTCAGTATCTGAAGAGATTGGACCCTTTGGATAAATACAGCTGGTACTGGGGCAGTGTTAGCATGAGTTGTAATATCATAGACTTTGGTTGTCTCATATCGATACTCATCACCAAATTCATACCAAACCTGTGATGTGATGTGAACACCCACTATCTATGCATAGCATGTCCTTCACACTTTCCACCTAGTGTGAATGAATGCTTAGCGTGAAATTCACACTCAAAGGAATAGCATGGACCCTTTACCAAACATTAATTAAATTCATGTGCAGGCTTACTTGGTGTGAACTCACACAGACTTTGGCGTGTACTTCACACCAAATAGATTAGGTGTGCACATCACACCATGTGACTATAGTTACAAGTGATTCACACTTAATTTGGCGTGAGCTATACACCTTTTGATTTACAGTGTAGTCTTCAATTTGTATTAAAAATGTTCTTATTGTTTTAGTATCCATAATATTAAGTGAAATTTTGTCTTAAGTTTATTACAAAGCCCACACAAGTGTAGCATAGCAACCTGAGTAAATGGACATCACAAATTTACCTTGAAAAGTTATTAATGTAGATTAAGCTTTATGTCAAATATTGTAGTGATATTGTAGAAACTGAACTGAGGGACACTAATGATGGAACTTTTCTGATAAGGGACTCCAGTCAAAAAGGGATATATACTCTAACATACAGGGCAGGTGACAGAACTAGGAGTGTTCGTATAATTTTTAGAAATGAAAAATATGGTTTATTTGAGCCAACGCGATTCAACACTATTCCAGAACTGGTGAAATACTATGGTCAAGTTCCTCTACCAAGAATCGGCATTTCACTGGCATATCCTTTCTCTAAACCAAACAATGTATGTTCATAGGACTTTTGTGATGTGCATTGAATATGGATTATATTAAATTATTTGACTCATGTCTTTTATCTTCTCCCTAAAGTACTGAATTAGAACATCGTTTTTGTTTTTATATAGCAGTCTGTACATAGTTTGCAACAAGCTTAGCTTTTTTTATGAATGTTTTTGTAATTTCAATCCTTTTTTCATTGTAGCCTGACAATAATGACACAACAGGTGAAGATGTAATCAAGGTACAGATATTTCAGAAGAAGTTTGAGACCTTGGACACAAAAAACCTCATAAGAGATAGCATTGTGTAAGTATCATTGATGCAATTATATACAGCTACAATTAACAAATTATATATTCTAGAGTACATGGAGTTGTAGGTACTGACCAGCTTGGTGATGTTTACCAAGGAAGATGGACTGATGATGGCTGTGTTAAGGACGTAATTGTCAAGATTTTGAATGAGAAAATAAGTCCCAAGGGGAAAATTGGGTTTCTGCAAGAAGCAATAGTCTTGAACCGATTGAAACATCCCAATGTGGTTACTTTATGTGAAATTGTCAAAGAAGGGGGACAAAATGTACTACCACATTGCAAGAAAGAATTAATATTTTATACTTTAATTTTCAGGTCATAAAAGTTCTGGAAATGGTAAATTACAAAGACCTGAAAAGCTGCTTGCTCTCAATGAAAACTCCTGATGAAAAAGTGAAAACTGATATTGAATTGCTTAGATACTGCAGGCAAATTGCCACAGGCATGGCTTATCTATCAGACATGTCTATCATGATACCTGGCAGCTAGAAATATACTTCTATCAGAAGACAATGTTTGCAAAGTAAGATTATCATTTAATAATGCACAATATTTGAAAAGAAATGTTTAAAATTCGCTGTAATTCAGATAGATATATTATCTGTATGAAACTTAGAAGCGATTACACTATCTGAACACGTTTACATTGTGTAAGCACACTTTCCATTGGCAAGTGATATAATAAAAGGTTGAGTTATAATAAATGTTGCCACAAGAGAGGGAGGACAGGCATCAGTTTGTGTGAAAATGTGATCCTTAAGTGGGAATGAAAATTTGTATTATAAAGCATTACATTCCGTAACTCTTGTTCAATTTATGCCACAAGAATTGAAAATAATCAATTCTTAATGAATCAGTCATTCTCAGCTGAAATAATAATAATAATAGCAATTTTCTCGTTCTAACAGCCAATGATATGGTAAATTAAAACTTAACCTTATGTTTCGACTTCTTGCCGAAGTCCTCTTCAGGGGTCAACTGAGGTCGAATTTTCCGTGGTGATATAACAAAACAATGTAAAAAGCACGATTTCTGAAGGGTACGCTTACTGTCTACTATATCCTAGAGGGTGATTTGCATGCAGCACGGACAGCTAGCATTCAGGAAGCTCTAGTAAAAGAACATCAGGATGCTTGTAGGTGAGGTGACGAGAAAGATTTCAGCCATTGCTGAACATGTTTGGCAGCAGCATCACCCCATTAAATGGGAAGAGGTAAGAGTTGTAGATAGAGCTAGTAAGAATCGTGAATTGAAGATCAAGGAAGCTCTATACATACATATGACACATGACAACAACAAGTTTAACAGAGACATAGGTTTAGAAGTATGCTGGCTGTCCATGCTGTGTGCAAATCACCCTCCAGGATATAATAGACAGTAAGTGTACCCTCCAGAAATCTTTTGTGTCGTTATATCACCACGGAGAGTTCGACTTTTAGTTGAACCCTGAAGAGTACTTCAGTAAGAAATCGAAATGTCGGGTTAAGTTATAATTAACAATTATTATTGAATGTTAGAATGAGAAAATTGCTATTATATTACTTCTTAAATTTTTTTGATTATGACCTCTTTTGAAATAATGTTTCACACAATGGTAATGAATATTTTAGACAGGTGTAAGATGCTGGATGCATACACATGCTAAGTAGTTTGCTGACATAATATGGATATCCGCATATTTTCCTTCTTGCTTGTGCAGGATTTATACTTTTAATGAAGTAACTTAGACTTAAGCATGCCCTTCCTTTATTTGTACACATTATGTTAATTAAGTTTATTATCACAATAATCGGTATAAATATTTGGTTATAATGCAATTTTATTATGATTTCAACCAGCCTCTTCAGTCCAAGCAAAGATTGATACGGTTACGAATCTGCCAAACAGATATATATTCTAAAATTATTTTTGTTCTCTCTACTAATTTGAGAGCTCATATTTTAATTAAAATACATACAAGCAATTAAAGTTTGACTCTGAAAATAGGAATACAAACACTTCAATAAGTATACTCAAGTATATGACCATAACCATAATGGACTTATTGGAATACTATTTATAATTTTAAATCATACACATTAAAACACGCTAACATGGATATTGTCTGTACTAATGAAATTATATTCATACCATTTTTTTTTAGATAGCAAACTTTGGCATGGCTGGCAATGAAAATGACTATAAATGGGATACTACAGCTGCAATTAAATTGGCAGCCCCTGAGGTAACAATGTATACTTGTTCAATCTGTTATTGTGATTGCTTAAAGTGTGCCCATTTTGACAGTAAAGAGCAAAACATAAGATAAGTGTAGGAATAACTTCTCTTAGGCCATCTTTAGTTAAATTATATATATTTTGAATTACGCATTTTTTTTTCAGTTTTAGCAGCCAATATGCTTAATTAAAATTTAACCTAATACTTATACTTCTTGCTAAGTCTTCCTCTGTAGTCAATAAGTTAAACATCGGGTTAAGTTTTAACTAGTGATGTGCTTGAGCACAAAGGGCAAGCGAGCCAGTGCATAAACGGAACACTTCACAATAATCTATCAGTCTATTTCTATTAGTATTGCTAAGTAAATAGCCATTGTGACCACTTTATACTTTAGCTAACAAATACAGAACCACTTTATTACATCAATTTCCCGACTACTGTATTTTCTGTTGTCTCTATTGTCATTCTGACTATCTGAATTACCAATATATTTTGACAACAAGCACTCACAGCTATTAAAGAATGGCTGAGATTTTTTGAAATTACGTATGGTAAAGGGTTTCAATACCATATTAACCATTCACCAAAACATTTTTTTGCAACTTGGAAAAAAATTCTAAAAAATTCCATGCATATTGTTGTGCATAACAGTAAGTTTTTAAAACTTAAGCACATCTTGTGGCATTCAGAAACAATCTAACTAGTGGTGTGCTTGAGCACAAATGGCGAGCGAGCCTTAAACTATACTATTGTTAAATTATTGATTTTAACAACTAACACTCAAGCTACTAAAATAAAGTTGAGTTATTAAATTAAGTATATACGGTAAAGGATTTCAATGCCATAGTAACCGCTCCCCGCAACTGTTTGAATTGAAAAAGAAGCAACAAAAGATCAAATCACGATATTTAAATTTTTCTTTGTGATATTCTTAATAGTAGTTGTCACGCACAATACTTTCACACAACTGAACATACCTACGCAAGACTTACCTTCTTGGTTCGTCCAGTGGACAATGAATTTTCAAGTAAATGCTGTTGAGTAGGGCTTATAACTGTGACAAATAGTGTATTAACTTACCACCGCCACTAACTCGAATAGAAATGGAGCTCCCATAAGTTTTTGCATTTTAACTGCACCCGCAAAACAATTCAATTTCTAAGGTGATACGGGTAATGGTCGCTAAACCAGAGGATTCTGTTTAGTGAAGTTTGGGACGGGGTAGAACGCCGAGCGAACACAAAAATACGGAGGGTCAAAGTACAAAATGACATACATACGTCCAAACATATATATAAGTAAACTAGTGGTGTGCTTGAGCACAAATGGCGAGCGAGCCTGATAGTTAGGTAACATAAAATGTTACTATTTTTAGCTTACTTCATGCAAACACTATAATAGCAGTTATGACATCAAACAAATACAAACTCACTCTCTTACCTGATTAATGGTAACTTTTGTAGTATCAAACATCAACCATTCTGATAATCTCAATCACCAGTAACTCTTAAACAAGCTCTCAGCTACGATAAAAAATAAACCAGTTTTATTATTTGTAATTTTAGCCAACAAATATGGAATTACTACTTACCTCATTCTTGAGTATTGATAACTTCTGTAGTATCAAATTGAAGTTGAATTACCTTGAATTCTTGACAACAAGCTCTCACCTACAAAAACAAAAGACAATCAATTTTAGCACACAAATACAAATTTACTTTCTTACCTCATTTTCTTGAGCAGTGGTAATTTTGTAGTACTAAATTTGAGTCATTCTGACTATTTGAATTTACCAGTCACTGTTGACAACAAGCTCTTAGCTATAAAAAAGAAAGGCCAGAGTTATTTTTGCTTATTTAACTAACAAATATGGAATTACGTACTTACCTCAGCATCCCTCGAGTAGTAATACTTTATGTGCTTACATACGCTTTTCAGAAGTAGTGATAGCTCTCATAGTACTGACTACAGGTGGCTCTTGACAACTAACAAGCCGCACTTAGCCGGAAAAAAGGCGAAGTTTTGAATTTAAATCTGGTAAAGGGTCTTCAATGCCATAGTAACCGGTCGAATCAACTTTTTGTTTCTTGAAAAGCAAGCATTTTCGAAGAATTTTCTCACACTTTGGAGCTTAAGTATAAAGTAAGGCTTGCTTAATGCTGTAGTGTCAGAATAAACTGGGGTCAAGCCTAAAAAGCCGTGTTTTTTGAAGAAAAAAGTTCCCTGCGCGCGTTTAAAGGGCATACGTACAATCCATACATACATACATATATACATATGTGACCCGCTATGAGAAAATCAACCATTGTGACAAAATTATGAAAATCGAGTTTTTGCGTTACTTTTGTAGCTGTGACACTGGAGAAGCGTTCTGTAAGCTTTATTTAGCTTAAGGCGTCTCCGCGGGCTACACAAACGCTCTTAAAACTACGCGGTGACAGCCATCATAAAACTTAAATTCCAGAGAAAATTGCGTACGAAGATTTACGAAAGTATTCCGTGCACGGTCCGCTATACTATTACGTAAGAATTACGTAATGCTAAATGAGACTTTCCCGGGAAAAAGCGAGGGCACGTGGATAGTGTTTTTTCAGAGTTGCCGTTTATTTTTTGTGCTAGTCCTAGACTTCGATAAAACAAAAGTAGGTAAGCTTTTAGGATTCAGTACTAGTAGCTAAAGTGTAAAGGAATGAATTTGCAGTGCATTCAGTTAGATGAATGGTTAGTCAAAACGTGAAGTAGCTGTTAAATTTGTAAAAAGTTTATCCTTGGTTAAGATTCAGATAAATAATTGTGAATGAATGAATGGATTGACAGATAATTGGTGGTTATTTATTGTTTACAGGTGCGTGCATTGAACAGCACGAGAGACAATGGCAGTAGTACTTGGATCATCATCATTCTGAATCTCATCTGTGTCCTCACTATCGCTACTGTCACTACCAGAAGCCCCTTCTTCCACACCTTCCTCCACTTGATTTATTGTGAAGTCCAAGTTATCTATTTTATAAGAAATTATATTATAGCCTGTTCTTTGTTTTATGCCAATTATTTTTATTGCTAATGATTCATCTGATAAAAAGCTTAAGTATTATTCATTGATAGAATTAATTAATGGGTGGAGTTACTTACCTTCCGCGGAAGTGTCTGACTCTTCGCAATAATCATCGAGAAAATCAAGCAGGGCGTCTTTGTCGCTGTCTAGCAAGGCTTGGTCAGCCCCAAGCACATTCAGTGCACGAGCAATTCTTTCCTCGGCCATTTTCCCTCAAGTTTACGCGGGTATTGTCATAGAAACGGGGTACCGCCTACTCCGCATACGGCAGGCTACAGGGGCACGAGTAAATAGCCGTAACTAAAAGCGTTATTTTCTCCAGAAACTTACGTCCAAATCGGCTCAAAATTTAACCCCAGATAGTTTGAATATAGAACTTTCCGAATAAACCAAAAAAAAATTTTTGAAAAAAAAAGGTAAATCCATTGACGGTGCGTTTACGCGATTTTAATTTATTGTCACAACGGTCGATTTTCTCATAGCGGGTCACATATATACATATAACATATACCCGATTTTGCATTATCCACCCCTAATACTGTCTCGCTCGCTTCGCTCGCTCGCCAACAAACATCCCCGATTTTAAATTGTGTTACCCCTGTAAGTGTCTCGCTCGCAACGCTCGCTCGCCGATAAGAAGTGGTAAACAATTGATTCCCTTGAATGATATGAGATCACTGAATGAAAAGATTCTGTTTAGTGGAGGTATGGGAAGGGGTAGACAAAGCAAACACAAAAACGCAAGGGACAAAGTACTAAATGACATAAGTATGTCCACACATTATAAACAAACAAATATCCTCGATTTTCAATTGTGTTACCCCTGAGAGTATATAATTTGCTTTTATAACTGAGAAAAAATGCTATTATACAGGAGTGTCGGAACTGGTGAGGCAGGGAAGCCATGGCCGCACCAATATTTTAACAAAAAGTGTGTGTCTATTATTTTTTCTACTCTGTACCTGCACTCGTGCTTGTCAAACTTGAGCGGTCAAAATTGAGCGATCGAAATGACTTCTGCCAGGATTAGATAGCTAATATTGAACCTTTTGGAAATTTTTTTATGAAATTCAGACCAGTCTGGCTGGTCCTTTGTTTAATATTCCTAAGCAATCATTTGGAAATAGAAATGTAGTTCAGAAATTCTTCCAGCATTGTTGGTCTGCAAAATGACCATTTTGCACTACTATGAGTCTTCCTATTCAGTCATTTGCCACACGTATTTTGAAGAAAATAAAACTATGACTGCCACAAATGGCAGCTATATGGTATATATACACTCTGCAAAATAGCTATAACTATAATATAACATTGTTTATTTGAATGAACATACTGATTGGTATAAAAATCATTTCCTAAACTATGGCTTGTACTGAATTGTTACAGTGACATTTTATTAAAAACGCAGAGCATAGACTTAAACTATTTGATTCATTTGATAGAAAGAACCATTGTTTTGTCTTTTCTATTAATAAAACCATTACTTGAATAAACATGTGAATATGTTTAATGGGTGTGGTTACAATTGCGCACCAATGAGATCTGGCTTCCTACTCACCTGTTGTGGTAGTACTCTCTAATTAGGGTTGATTTCTTCCAATTGTGGCTTCTCATAAGAAGCAAAACTCTATTACTTTCAGCTTCCAAGGAGCAGCTATCTTCCAAGAAGGCTGGTTTGTTCTTAAGATGGCCTCAATGAAGCTCTTTATCTAATTTTTAAGCCAGAACATTTGTATGTACACAAACAACACAAGGATTATCATACTTTTTGCCTGAAAGTGGCTAAGTTCTACCAAATTTTGCTCTAGCCAGGCTCATGCAAAATAAAA
>WLWD01003288.1_pt1 | contig 36913 bp, 35 predicted proteins | sample 6712731 | NCBI WGS metagenome assembly WLWD01 (sample SAMN12718690, study PRJNA576275) | sponge metagenome | isolation source: marine sponge | host: Mycale hentscheli | place: New Zealand: South Island, Marlborough, Capsize Point | collected 2014-11-01 | reverse complement strand
TCAGAGCAATGTTAGTCCCACACTCGTACAGACCACAAACTTGCACTTCAAAGAGTTTATAGCGTTTCTAGATGAAAGAGCTGCACAGCAAGATAGTCTAGCATTTTGGAAAAAGTTTGTTTTTCAAGACTGTCTACCATACATTTCTATGTATTCATCTGTGAGATACAGAAATTGGGACATGCGAACTGCCAGACTTAAACAACTAGTAGGGGTGTATGCAGCTTTTGACAGAAGAACGTATGAGGAACTTATTCCACGACATTTACATGATATTGTACTCTTTCCAGACTTCTTGACACAACACTTCAAAAACGGGGGGTTTTCAGTTCGGTTGTCTGAAACAGACTGGCGTGGCATTGCCTTAGATGAGTGCCATGAAATGTCCATCAACAAAGACGCTAAGCTAGCTGTCGTTAGGCCAGCCCCAGACAAAATGAAATCGATTGCCAATTACCTTCCGTTCAGAGCTAAATGTGTGAACAATTTGACAACTCAGATCCTGCCTCCCAAAACAACCAGCACAGGTTGCTATACTGTAACCACTAGGGATAGAGTCTCTGAGGAAAATGTGAGAGTCATGCTTGCGAAGATAATATCTACAGGTATGTACAAGAATGAGCTCACCAACCAAGGGTTATGGAGCATTTTTGAAAGTAAAAAAGCCTCACCTGAGCAGGAACATGACTTGCTTAGATTTAGATGTATAGGCCAGGAATCATTTGAGCAGTTTGTGAAATACCGGTTGTTGAATGAGCCCAGTACAGAAGCGCCTATCAGGAAAAAGAGATTACACACATTTACAGTAACTGCGGTTCAAAAGAAAAAAAATAAAACAGTCCGAGAAGGAAAAAAAAATTGCACATCACTTTTTGAAGAGACAGTTGGCCTGGGCAGTAGACAATAATATCACACCTACAAATAGCATGCTTGGTCCTATCTCTAGCTATCCCAAAGCCCTCATGGGAACCGATGGATTACCATACAAATCCTCAAAGAGCTCAACCACACCTTACCTAATTAGAAGATATGATGATGCTCCACTCATTCTCACACAGCTTCCTTGGGTCCCCTCGTCAGTCATCTTAGAGGGAATGTTCATGATTATGACTCCTCCGGTACCTACAATGAAAACAATGAGAGAGTATGCAGTTATGCTGCTGGTAAGGTACATCCAACCCCATTACAAAGGTGGTGTAGTGCAAGTGCATGTTCTATTTGACAATCCTGGGAGTTTACCGGAATCTCCAAAGTCGCTGGAACAAAAACGACGAGATTTGGGCAGAGAAAAACAGCTTGCTCATCATCAATGCACCAAATTCAATAGCCTCACTAGGATCCCAGAACATTGGATACCAACACTGGCATGCAGGGTATGTAAGAAAAGCCTAACTCATTATCTTGCACAGGATTTCCTTGAGCTAGTGCCAACTTTCATGCCAGCACATAATGTTGATCAAGAGTTTTTTCACCAATGTTGATGGGGATACATACAATACCAACACAGAGAGCGACGTGATGATTAGACCAACATTTTACATCTAATGCTGATGAAGCAGATACACGTATATGGTTGCATTCACTGCATTCTGTTGGCAACAGAATTTTGGTGTTCAGCCCAGATACGGACGTGTATCACATTGGATTGACACAACTTCATGGCAAGCACGTGATCATCCAGTTGAACAAAAGCCTCAAAGTCTCACCAAAACTGTTGGATCTGAATGCTCTCCTTGATGCTGTTGAAAAAGACCCTGACTTAAGCAGCATTCCAGTACCACTCAAGCCACAGGTGATTCAAAGTTTATTTGTATGCAGTGGGTGCGATTATATTTCTTTTTTCGTTGGAGTCGGAAAATCAAGTTTTTGTCAGCTTTTTTTCAATATGCAACTTTCATTGCTGCAGGAGTAGACCCAATAGGATCTATGGGATCCATTTCCTTGAATCGTAGTGATTACTCACTATATTCATTTTTATGCCTAGTAGGCTGTTCATACTTTCGGCTGCATGCATCGGTGATTGAGCATACTTCACCAGTTGCTCTATACAACTCAATATCCAGTACAGGAGACATCTGGGACACTCACACTAAATGGCTGGATTTAATTAGGAATGGTGTGTGGCTCAGAGCAGACAGTGAAGCTAACAATGTACTCACTGCGGAAGCACTACGATTTCACTGGTATCGGTGTCTATGGGTATTGGGACTCTGGAATTCTTCCATCAACAATGAAATTCAACTACCAGGTATGCATAATGCTTTGAATTACACTTGACGATGCAAGTCTAATAGAAAACATAATACTATTTGGGTTATTCTTGGGCCTTTTGCTAAATTAGATCAAACTCAGAGGTATTTTATACAGTTTGCTTTAATGAAATGCTACATCATCCCAGCAGATTGGGTTGCTAATGTCATTTTAGACCAAATATTTTATTGCTGGTGTTACACCCGATTTAAACCTTAACATCCAAAACACACACACACCCTCAGGGGTGGCATAATATTCATACCCATTAAGCAGGTACTCATGAAGTATCTCTTTTAATGTTAATATTTTCTTTTGACTATTACTACAGAACTTACAGAATATGGCTGGCTCAAGAAGGAAGATCAGTTGGAAGTTTTGTGGGACACTCCTGAGAATATTGCCCGAGCAAAGCAAAAAGTTGATGCCGTTCTGAATGGATGCAGGTGTAGAACTGGCTGCCACACAAGATGGTGCAGTTGCCGCAAGCACAACAATTGCTGTGGTCCAGGCTGCAGATGCATTGGCTGCAACAATGTGACATCCACCAGAGAGCAAACGGAGAGTGAAGGTGAAGGTGACGATGAGATTGAGATGGAAGACTGATGGAGACACTACCTGATGAGTCCACTGACGACAGTGAAAGTGAGATTGAGGTCACTGAAGAAATAGACAATATTATGACATCAATTTTTGGTGAAGACAGTGATGATGAAACTTGCAATTGAACATATGTGTGCATTAGTTATATTGTATTAGATGTTGTGGTTTTCAGACTGAATTTGTAAAAGTAGGCCATTTACTGGAAAGTGAAGTTTTTTAAATAAAATATTATATATTAGGTATGCTTAAAAAAATATTGTGTCCCTTACGTTAGGACATCACAGCTTGAGATAAAGTACACGGCAACTAACAACGTAAGCCTGAATTGAAATACTCCAAGCGGTCTATAATACTAACATGAACGTTTTTCTACTTATAATAGTAAGGAAAACGCGTACTTACCTTTTGTAGATCCAAGGAAACACAAGTTACAGTCAAAAGTATACGGACACCGCCCTAAAACTCAAGAGACCTCAGATACACTGTCAGCCATACTTTCTGCTCCAACGGGATGGCGGGTAATGAGCGCGCAACAATAGGAATTACCGGAAGCTACACATTGGCGATTAGACTGTGTGGTTGAAATGTGGTGATAATGCCATATAGACTATTCATTTCATGGATAAAAGAAATATGATATTACAGATAGAATTTCAGGTAGAGGATAGTACTAAATACCAGGTATTTGACACTTAAGGATCATGTGGCATTTCATGTAGAATCCCAGGTACCTGACAGTTAATGATCACATGACATTTCACCTTAATATCAGGTACAGGACACTTCAGGATCTGGTGGCATTTCATGCACAATATCAGGTACAGGACACTTCAGGATCAGATGGCATTTCATGCACAATATCAGGTACAGGACACTTCGGGATCAGGTGGCATTTCATGCCAATATCAGGTACAAGACACTTCGGGATCAGGTGGCATTTCATGCCAATATCGGGTACAGGACACTTCGGGATCAAATGGCATTTCATGCGAAGTAAGGTACAGAACACTTCAGGATCAGATGGTATTTCATGTGCAATGTCAGGTACAGGACACTTCAGGAGTGGCATTTCATGTGGATTCAGACTAATATTAGCTAAACTGCAATAAAAGATATCATCAAGAATTTTTTTTTTTCATAAAAATCTGCTAATGTTCAGTCTTATTGCTCAGAAATTACCCAAGCAGGAAGATCTGGCGGAATCGGTCTCTCGGAAGACTTATCAGCAAGTATCCTCTGTTTCGTCTGCCTTTTTGCTTGGGCAGACTTGCTGGAGTGGAACTCGTCATCCAAGTCCATCAAAAACTTGTTGACTAGGTTAAATAATACAAAATTATATCATTTTACAGCAATGATATAAAGCTATAAATATCATCTATGTAATTTATAAGTGCAAAGTTACATGTAAAACACAAACATACAATTAAAATTGATGTTGTCGGATTCAGTTAGTTGATTTATAACTGCTGGGAAAAATGTTTGGGTGGGTAATTTAAGAATACAAATATTAAAAATGAGGAGTTTGTCTGTCACAGCAAAGTGCACACTGCACAGCCAATTGCTCTCAAGTGCAAAAATGTACTAATGAACTCTACTAAAATAAAGATCACTTGAAAAGAATGAGAGATAATGATGCTGCCAGTAGAATACATTGTAAGTTGAATTGCAAATCTTGAACAACATCAAGAAGTGTGATGGTATATCTGAGCTTAGCTAATTTGCTTCTCATTGTATTTTGAGTATTATTCAGCGAGCTAAGCGAGCGAAGCTGACTCTCAGTCGTGTTCAATTGAAATTTTAGATATATATATGTGATAGGATCTGAGAAAACAGCCCACTTTTCAAAACATGAAATATATATGTGACAGGATCTGAGAAAACAGCCCACTTTTCAAAACATGAAATTGAGATACAGGCAAAAACATCGAGGGGCATAGAAATAAAAAAAAGAAATTATTTGTTCAAACCAATCTAAAACCCTTTGCCTACCTTCCGACAAAATTTGAAGTGTCAACGACAAGTATTTCATGGGGAGCGTGTGGTTAGAAATGCACACTCCTTTCTCTCTCTAGCGTGAACGGAGGCTCGTTGTATAATTAAACCGGAAGTATAATACACAATTAACGAGAACCGCGGGGAAATTTGCATTTTTGTGATGCTGCAGGAAGCTCTGTTGGATGTGATAGAGGATTATTTTTGTTCTAATTACCAAGCAGACTTCAGGGAGAGGACAGTGATGATGATTCAAACAATGAAGATGCAATCAGTGGTGAAAGTATGTTAAAAATTCGTGATTTTTGTTCTGAGGATTGTAGAGATGCCACGTGTCCTCTTCCATCTGTCCCGAAGCCTTCGAGCAGGCAAAGTACACCTGAACTGCACAATGCTATTGAAGCTAATCTTGATGTTTATTCCCCTACACCAGTAGAACGAAGTCAAGACAATTCTACTGCATACCAGCCACAAAACGCCAAAGAACCTGTGGAATCACAATCGAAGATCATGTCCTCTTAGAAACACATAATGTTATCATGTAGTTAGCTCTTCCAACATTACAAACCAAATTGTATTAACTGTAGTCTTAAGAATAAAAAAATTGCTAAATAAATACCGGGTACCTAGTGCTACTTGTTCTTAATTGAATGTGAATTGATAAGAATGATAGAATAATGGATGAATTCTTCTATAGACAGTGTGTGTGTGTGGGGGGGGGGGGGGGGTGTTCCTTACATCAATCTACATACGCACTCTGGGGTACCCACTGGTCAAAGCACATTTGGAGGGTAGAGATAATTTGGGGTTAAAGGGTGGGGTTATAACACTTTCTGCTGGTGTACACAAGCCACAGTTATCAGTTTTGGGGAGTAGGAAGGACCTATCAAAATAGTGATTTGATTTCATTAACTAACTCTTACTATAATTGTTAGTGAATCTATTGTGAATGAAACTCAACTATGTTACAAAAAACAAAAAAATCCCCTATGTAATTATTAAAAAAAAAGAAAAAAAGAAGTTACTAGGCAACCAAATAACATGTATTGTGATCTACAACTTGGAATTCTTGTGCCAGATATCTGTCAGTGGCAAAGGCCGTACAGAAAGCAAATAAAGTAAGTATGGCTCAACCTGTGCCCATAATAAGAATTTCACTCTATTCTTGTGGTGACTTTGATTCTGAATCTTTGTTTGTCTAGTTTCATTAGAACTTCAAGTCCGAATGCTCTATCATTCTGGCTCTGTTGTTATTTTGTTAAATATCTTGGAACAATCAACACACACACATACACCATTCATGTGACACACTGTTGGGTTATCCCAAGAAGACTAAAATGAGAGTTTACTGCCACACAGAATCCACTCTGGAATGCAAATTCCCTTGACAAATTAGACAACACACACAAACTTACTAGATAAAACAGCTAGACAGAAATGTAATGTCAAACCGTTGGTTTTGTGTAATTCAATCAGCACACCCACACACACATACACACACACAAACATATACACACAGGCACATACAGACAAGTGACATACATGTACAAGAGACACACACAAGAGACACACACATACAAGAGACATACACACAAATAAACACACTGGTAGAATGCAAACTACACCCAGGCATAACCACTGCACAGGCATGCCAGGTGTTAGGGTAGAGGGTGGGCTATAAAACCCTCTCCAACCCCAATTTCTTGTAATTAATACATTGTGGTTGATTCTTACCATCTTTGAAGAATGTGTACAAGTGCAAGTGGTTGTGATTAGAGTGACAAATTGTGATTAAAATGACAGGAACTCATAGTGCATAAAATATGAGAAAAGAGAGCATGTAAGTGCAAATGATAAAAGGTGCTATTACATAGGAAAACTGAACAAAATTAAAGATAAATTAATAACAAGAATTAGCGACTGCTACATGTCCTACTGTTATGTCCACTCTTGTTGCATATGCTGCAGACTCTCGGTTTATTTGCTGATGGAACAGTTAGATTACTAATGTCTGCAAACCTACAATCCATTTCGGGACCATGTGAAGTAGTGCGAGTGTTGAAAACTTCATCTTCATCAACAATTGAAGGTGCACTTGCTCGACTTGTAATCTTGGGGACAGTTGGCTCTGGACAAGTCAAATCCTGGTCATCAAGTGGACAGAAGGGTCGAAGTTTTTCAAAAAGGTACCATTGCTGCTCTGATGATAAACCCTTTGGGAAGAAGGAAAAGGAACTGCTAAAGAGAACTTGGACACCAAATCCTCTAACTCTTCCAGTGTTAATTCTAAGTGTAAACACTGCAGCATTCCAGTAACACAGAAAATAAGTGTAATTGTGAAAATTGATGTAAATGACCACATTTTTTGTTTCTTTAAGCATTTTATTGACCCGATAACATTCAATGCATTATCATTAACTGGTTGTACTTTATTAAAATCACGTTAAATTGTATAATGAGCTAAATATTTCATATTGTATTTTTATTTAATTTTAGCTAATATACTGATACAGATTCATAGAAGTTTACAAACAAGCAGTAAGGGAATTTAGCTGCAATAGCTAGCTATCTAAATTCTACAATTGACAGTAACTTTGTTGGCTACTCATATACAATTGACAGTAACTTTGTTGGCTAATATAGCTAAGCTGAGGCAGAAAATAGAATAAATCTAGCCATTGCTCCACGCAATGTCTAATTTAATGCATTATTTAATTTAAATCCTTGCAGAAGACCGTCTTGCTGTACAAACTTTGGCTAAATTTTTCTGAGAGTTTGTTTACTATTGAGTGAATGTTTTGGCGGTACGGTTTTATTGCGATGCGCGAGAGCACCGGCTTTTTACCGGAGAGCGTTTATTAGAATATTCCCCCCCCCCTGTAGAAGAGTTGTATGGCATTTTCAAGTGCTAATCGTGCCTGGAATCTTTCGGAGAAACAATAAGTTAAAAATATGTGTTTGTTTTTGGAAACAATAGAGTGTTTTGGCTAATAATGTAGGTGACGCATTTGAATAGATATAGCCGTTTAAGTTGAGTTTGAGCACGGAAGAGGTAATTTCTTCTTAATGATTAATGAATTTAGCTAGTAGTTCAGTACTATTTCCGACTATATCTGAGTGTTATCTCAAAAATTATTTACTGCACTCTTTTTATTAATTTTTTTTCATATGTAATATTAGTCTACATAATAGTGCTGCTGTGAAAATCTAGAAATGCTTTTGGAGACTAACAAAGTGAGATTATACAGGTTAACACAAAATTATTACAGTTGTGTTAGTTCAGCAGTTGTTTATAAATAATTCCTTTACTCTCAGTTTGCTCTTTTTTCTTCTTTCCCCAAATATTTCACCAAATTAAATATGCCACAAGCTTAAGCTTAAGTTTTTGCTATGAATTTACCATATGAGCATACTTTCATTCACATGACTTTTTTCATATTCAATAATGATGACTTTAAACACTTCAGTTTGTGTTTTCATGCTGTCCAGACTATTCAAATGCATTATCATGCTATATAGAGTGATAATGGTAAAAAATGTATTTGTAGACAATTGTTTTGCTTCGTTTTCTATTTCTATATATTTTGGTGAGTTTAGAATAGCATGTTTATTTGTGACCGTCTACAGGAAAACCGGGCACAACGCGGCACCCTTCGAAAATTTTTTTTTGCACTTATAGAGTTGTCGGCGTCAAGATATTGAGCTCTCCAAGTTTTATCGTCGTAGCTTAAGTTGTTCCCACTATAATAGACCTAACCGTTCCCTTCCGTCGGCTGAAACAATACATTTTTAAGAAATCGATCGATCTTTTCTCGATATTTACTGACGCCGCGTTGTGCCCGGTTTTCCTGTAGACGGTCACATTTGTATTTATGTGTGTGTATATTCTGGATAGTGTTTTAGTTGCTTTGTGTTATGTGAGTGTATATTTTGGATAGTGTTTTAGTTGCATTTGTGAGCGTGTTTAGAATTGAGTGTTTAGCTGTGTTTGTGTATGTGTTTAGAATAGAGTATGTTTACTTGCATTTGTGAATGTGTTTGTGTATTGCTTATTGATTTATGTTATATTTTATGTGTCAATGCAGGTATATTTATCTTGAACATGATGGATCATAAATGGAGTGCATATCATGATATTTCTTCTACTCTTGTCTTTAAAACTTTAGCTACTTTATTCAAACTATTTTTATATTTTCATTGTCAATCATTTATTTATCTAAAAATTTTGAGGTTATGTGAATGAGGTGTGGTCAATATTTATTAGCAGTACCATTGAAACATGTTACTTAGTGTTGTAATAAGCTTGCAGAAGGTGTTAAATATAACTCTGCTAAAGAAGTTTTCCAAACACCTCTCGGAGTGTTATATTATAACCCTTTGTGCAGTGTTGAGAAAACATGGCTGGGGCATAAATTCCTCCCTCTCATGGGAATGCTCCTTGCAGTGTTACTGGAACACTTCATTTTTAACAGTGCATACACTAATTTCCAGATAAAACTTTTCATGATCAGAACAATTACCTCAATCTTCTACCCAGAGTGAATTATTGTCCAGGATAAATGGAAGAAGAGAAGTGAAAATGCGTACTGATAGTAGAGAGAACACCCCGCCTACTATCTCTCCGCACGATGCACTTCCTCTTCCACCTGATGACCACTTTCACACCTGGACTTTAATCAGAGAATGGATAATCTTTTGCATCATTTCATGAAGGGGAACACTTGGTCAGTTATAAAACCCAACAGCACTTACAAATGAAATGGTTGCAGCTGCAAGGAGGATCTTCACCAGAAGGTCATCAAATTGCTCAATGAAGAGTTCCCATAAGGACTTCCCTATATAGCACAACAGAATTAAGTAAATAAATAAAGGCAGTTACTGCCTATAGCACATGCACACACAGTCTTGAGGATACTCACCTTCTTCAGCTGGTACTTCTGCAAAGGAAAAAAACAAACAGGAATTATTCAAATGTGTGTGTGAAAAAAAAAGAAAAATGTGCTTATATTATTTATGCATAATTATAGGCTTGAAACAGTTACCTAATATATTCATGAAAATACCACATACCTGAATGTGCATTAATTAGAACAAACCGTCAAAATCCAGATGCACCATTCTCAACAACAACAACAAAAAAAAAAGGAAAAAAAAAAAAGAAAGGAAAAAGCTACCTCCACACTCTAAAAATATCAAGTCTTCCAAAACTCACCGTTATAGCCATATTTTTTTCTTTGTTCCAATACCCTGTCATTAGAAAGGCCTTCGTCTTCGCGTACTTTGTAGTATTCCAAAACCTCGTGCACTGGTTTCGTGTGGGGATAGTCACTTGAAGCCATCCTTCAAAAGAACAAGTCTAGGCAGCCGCTGAGCTGGCTCCTTCCGAGGCTAACGAGCCTTCAACGAACACGCAGTGACTCCGCTTCGTTTCCTAACAAAAAAACAACAACATTATACATAACCGTACGAAACTAATCTGGGCTAAGCTTCACAGCGAGTCCGCTTTATAATATGCCTACCTAACTTTTACAGCTTTCCAGACATCTACAGCATCTCACTTCCCCTCAGATAAATTCAACCGGGCACCTTCTACATATCAACCGAACTCATTTGGCGTGGAGATCAAATAACCGTCTGCATTCCGATATGACGTGTATTTCCGCTGACGCGTGTAAATGCAACAAGACAGGGCGATGCAGGAACTGTTCGTGCGTAAAAGCAGGCAAAGAATGCCAGGGCTGTCTCCCTATTCGCTTGGGTCAGTGCATGAATGTAAAAATCCCACCAGCAGTGGCCCCGTCCCTCACCATGTACAACAACTCTACCCGTACCTCCTGGTAATCCTGGCACCCCAACCACCACCCGAGCAAGTCAACCAACTGTACTGTCAGGATTGGAACCATCCTCTGCCAGCTCTCAAACACAGATATAACTGGTGAGCTTGACACTCCATCACCTATACCAACTCTCCCCAATTTTATGCCAATGGCTGATCCATCCTTTGTATGGGCGGTCTATGACTCTGCCACCATTATTTCCACCATCTCCACTGCATATGACGAGGTAGTATGCTGGAGAAGAAACAACTTCCCAGTACCTACAAGTAAGGCCAGGACTGCCTTCGTCTCTGAGCTGTCACGGTTATTCAGAGCTTATGCAGAGGGGACGGCCCTGGAGTGTGTGGTTCTCAAAGCAATCACAGTTGTATCCATCCTTCTCCTACAGAAGCCACACCGCAAATCAAAACCGAGGGAACATACCTCATGCTTAGAACACCGCCTACAACTATAGAGTGAGGGCGAGTTTGACGACCTCTTGAATGAGGGCAAGGCGCTTCAAGGCCGCCTCCTAAAGATCCACAATAGCAAGGATACAGAGGACCACCTAGCCCCTGATGTTTGAGGGCAAGACCAAAGCGGCTCTGCAATTGCTAACCAACAGAAGCAAGGGGGGAGTACTACACCTTGACAGCACTATTTCCTCCAGCAGTGGGGAATCCACCACTGTTCTGGAGGAGCTGAAAAGCTAGCATTCAACCAGTCACCCTGCAACAGCTGAGGCCATCCATCCAATTGTGGGTAATGAAGTACCATCTAATGTGCATCCAGTGGTATTTAACAGCATCGATGCTGCTGTGATACGCACCGCTGCCCTCTGTACGACAGGAGCGGCCGGCCCCTCCGGAATCGATGCCAAGGGCTGGAGGAGACTCTGTACAGCCTTTAAGACTGCATTTGCCGACCTCTGCCATTGCCTAGCCCTGCTAGCCAAGCGCATAAGCACCACCTATGTGGACCCCAATGGTCTCTCTCCATTCCTGGCCTGCAGGTTGATTGCATTGAACAAAAATCCAGGGGTCCGCCCAATCGGATTGTGCGAGACTGCGTGGCCAAGGCAATTCTTGTCATAACCCGAGGAGATATTCAGGACGCCGCCGCATCCCTCCAGCTCTGTGCCGGCCAGATAGCTGGAGCTGAAGCCGCTGTCCATACCACAAGGGAGGCTTTCGCAAGTGACAACACAGAAGCGGTTCTGTTGGTAGATGCCAGCAATGCTTTCAACTCCCTTAATTGCCATGTCGCACTCTAAACATCAGGAGATTTTGCCCCTCAATAGCTACGACCCGCATAAATACCTATAGGGATTCTATGGACCTCTTTGTGGATGGATCTTCCCTCATCTCACAAGAGGGCACCACGCAAGGCGACCCATTGGCAATGCCAATGTATGCCTTGGCCACAATTCCACTCATCCACAACCTCCCAGGCACTCAGCAAATATAGTATGCTGACGATGCCTCTGCCACCGGCATGTCAGGCGACCTACGGGCATGGTGGGACGACCTGTGCTCCAAGGGACCTGCTTATGGTTACCCCGTGAATGCCTCAAAAACCTGGATAATCACCAAACCTGAACACCTAGCTGATGCCAAGGCCGCTTTCAATAGAACCCACGTCAACGTCACAGCAGAGGGCAGACCTTACCTTGGTGCTCCACTCGGCACAAAGGACTATTGTGACAAGTTTGTTGCTGACAAGGTGATTGAGTGGAAAGCAGAGCTGGAAATGTTGTCCTCGATCGCTGAAACCCAAGGTCATGCAGCATATGCAGTAGCCACACACGGCCTAGCAGGAAAGTGGGTCTATCTCGCTCGGACTACACCCAACATAGTAGCCTTGCTTCTCCCACTGAAACATGTCATACAGAAAAAGTTCCTCCCAGCACTATTGGGTAGGGCCCCTCCTAACACTGTGCAACGTGATCTCCTTGGTGGGATTGATCTTGCGAAGAGGGCAAATGATGAGTTTGCTGCCTCAGTCCTGGTCACTAGCCCACTCAAAAACCTGATCTCTGGTCCAAATGCGACTTATACCAGTTTCTGCGAAGTCCGACATCCACAACAGGAGGCGTGCGCAACAACAGGAAGCTGCTGACCTAGTGAAGCCACAGCTCCCCACTTCCCTGCAATGGACAATGACCCTGGCTCAGGAGAAAGGTGCCTCGAGCTGGTTGACGGCATTCCCAGTCACCAAGCATGGTTTCACTCTGCACAAGTCCGCCTTCAGAGATGCCCTCTGCCTGCGTTATGGCTGGCTCCCATCTCGCACCCCCTTTAACTGCGATAGTGGCTCGCAATTCTCTGTGGAGCATTCCCTATCCTGCCCCAAGGGTGTCTACGGCACAACGAGATAAGGGATATTACCGCCAACCTGCTAACTGAGGTCTGCAATAGTGTATACATTGAGCCACACCTGCAACCAGCAACAGGAGAGCACCTCAACGAAGCATCCTCCAACATTCAGGATGGTGCTCGCCTTGACATTGCCGCCAATGGACTATGGGGAAGCCGATTCGAGAGAACCTACTTTGACGTCCGGGTTTTTAACCCTCACGCCTCCTCCAATCGCCAATCCAATGACTCAGCCAAAGGGCTTATGAGCAGAGAATACGTGAAATTGAACACTCTTCTTTTACCCTCCTTATCATGGCTTCCACCTGTGGCCTCTGACTAGCCGCCTCATTGACCTACAAACGTCTGGCAACCCTCTTCGCAGTCAAGTGGAACCAACATACAGCACAACCCTGAGCTGGCTAAGATGCCGCCTGTCTTTCTGCCTCCTGTGTTACTCCATCCAGGACATACGTGGTGCTCGCTCATCATGTGGCAGGGCTATCAAAGTTGACCACCATCTCCCACCGGATCTCATTATCAGAGTCTCAAGTCGACACTGCAACGATCACTGCCAACTAATACCTCTACAAACTCAGTTTTCATCCTTCCATTGTACTTGTACCATGTAATTCAAAAGTTAAAAAAAATAAAAAATAAAAAATAAAAAAAGGATTGTAATCATGCCACGTGAATCAGCCATGTTATTTATTTACACGTTCTGCTTGCGCGTACTAAAATAATAGCTTGCTTCTATAATTGAATGAAAGACAATGTTTCAAAGAAGAGATCAATATGAACATGTTAAACACAAAGATTAAACACATTCATAGCAAAAAACAACTATCATTTGATGTATGAAAAGTTTCTCATAAATCATCTTCATCATCTTCCGCTGGTAGAGCTGTCTGAACAGCCACTTTCAGTTCTTCCTCATACTTCAATGCTAGAGAAGGATCCATTTGAACTTCAGGAGGCTCCAATGCAGGCATCTCTACAAACTCCAAATTGGGATCACCAACTAATTTTCTTGCAAGCCACAAAAGCGGTTTTTCAAAATTATATTTCTTTTTGGTACTAATGTCGTAGTACTGAAAAATAAAGGGATAGCGGAAGGAAAAATAAAATTGGTAAAATTAATGGGAACTGTCTAACAAACCTGTACATTCTTTTTTCTGTGAAAGACGATGCTTTTGGCTTTAACTTCCCTGTCCTTGATGTCAACTTTGTTTCCACATAAAGCCATTGGAATATTCTCACATACTCGGAAAAGATCGCAATACCACTTGGGAACATTCTCGTAAGTGACTCTGGCCGTAACATCAAACATGATGATAGCACACTGGGCTTGAATGTAGTAGCCATCTCCGAGCCCGCTCGACTTCTCTTGGCCAGCAGTGTCCCATACATCAAATCTTATGGGACCTCTTGTGGTGTAAAATACAAGTGGTTGGATCTCCACTCCCAAAGTTGCTGCAATATATTATTATAATCAGACACAAAATTATTATAATCTGACTCAAAATTAAATCGGAACACCTTCAACTAAACTTGTCCTCCACTCTTCGAACATTACTCACAAACAAATCTTACGTGTAAAAAAATCGAGATTAATGAATCTCTTGTTCTAAAGTATTGTGAATAATATCAGTAAACATAATTGGAGGGGTAATAGACATAACCATGGTCCCCTACTTAAAACCAATACTACGTGTTAGTACGGAGTTTCATATTAGTCTCAAGTTACTAATTAATGTTCTGTATTCTGGCCAACAAACAAACCTAGCAGAAATATCCGCGCCCAAGTGATTATGAATTACTCAGAGCAAGTTCTAGTCAAGGAGTTAGACACAAACAAAAACAACCTATCTTACCCTTACTGAATTATAAAGTAACCGACTACAAGAAATCTGTCACAATGACAGGGAATAAAATTTACTGCAGCGGTCAATGCAAATGGAAAGGGTAAAGGGTCGCCACTACACTCCATACTTTGCATGTTTTTCACTTACCTACATATTTCTTTTCAAATTTTCCAGTTAAATGTCTCTTCACAAATGTAGTTTTACCAGTCCCCCCATCTCCCACAAGCACCAGCTATATAAAATGATCATGGAAATCACACAGACTTCAAATAGTGCACACCAACACTCAACAGTCACCTTAAATGTGGCCACCGGTTTAACTGCTCCTCCTGACATACTTGACTGTACAGCAATACATATAGTGAATAAGAATAGTTTAATCATGTATCCTACTACACTACAGTCATAACATTAAATTTGTCACAAAATAAGTGACTTTGTGACCGGTTTTGAGAAATTCGACCAAAAAGCGGCATCTAAGTCTACCAGTAGGCTGCACTGGACCTTGGGATTGGAAACTGTAGCACAAGCCATCTTCGCCATACATACGGCACTACAACACTTCAGTATTTTTGCTAAACTTATTATTGCTGATTTCGAAAAAACGCCGTAAAGTCTAACTGTTACTCTGAATTATTATTGCGCATGCACATCCATTATTCCGTCTCCATCCACACCACCACACCCTCCAGTTACTCAGCAGCGAGCAGATTGCACTGTAATACGTCTCCGGCACGAACTGGTTTGCTCCTAACTGCCCTAAACTGCCTGATGCACAGTTTGCTGCACATGCCTTATAGAGCGATATCATATGACGTCACCAGTCACGTGAAATTAGCCCGCCGCCATATTGGTGTACACTAGTAGCCTAGTCACAATGGTTCTCTGTTTACTTGTTGGCTGTCACAACAGGTCTGGTCGCGATAAGGGCGTTTCTTTCTTCCGAGTTCCGGCAAGAATCAAACACCGAGGCCCACAAGATTTGGAATTGAGCAGAAAAATATGCAACGGGTATTTGGCTGCTGTTTTTCTAGGAAAGATATAACGGAGAGTGTACTGAGTAATGGTCGTATATGTTTGAATGCTGAATTATAATTTCATCAATAATTTCCATTATATCTTCAAAACTGAGGTAGTTAAAAGGCTACAAAGTTGTTTTCCATTAATAAAATTGACCTGGTAAATCCGACAAACAATATAAAACACAATAAGTTTGGCGTACTTATAGCTAGTCTCGCGGGTCAGACTCTCTGGAGGCGCGCGCGCAAGCGGCGCGGAAAAGAAAAGAGAGTCTGGTGACTCTGGACACTTTACCGTGACACTAAGGAATGTTTCCCACGCATTCCTGAGGGTAAATTGGTGGGTGGCTGACGTATTTTATTTCGCGCACGTAAAAGTCAGCCGGTTGTAATTCAATTTGTTAGTGCGGCGGTATGGTGCAGAAAGCAAGTTGTTATGAGTTAGTTTCTATAGCGATTAGTGAGGCTTCAAAGCTGCTTAGTTATACAAGGTTGAGAGAGGGACAGGAGCTGGCAATAAGGGAATTCCTGAAGGGCAAAGATGTTTTTGTCAGTCTTTCTACTGGAGCAGGAAAATCACTTTCTTAATGGATTTTGCTATATATCTTCGATTTTATTGAGGAAGGTGTGACTCAATGGTACTAGTAGTTAGTTCATTAATTGCTATCATGCAAGATCAAGTTGATATTTTGCATACAAAAGGTGTAAAAGCTGTGTATGTTGGAAGTGCTCATGCCCCTGTTATTGAAGAGATATAAAGGATGGAAAATTTCAAGTTTTATTTTTCAGTCCAGAATGCTTACTAACAGAATTAGACTGGCGAGATGTGTTACACTCTAAAGTGTTCCAAGAGCAACTTGCTGGATTTATTGCGGATGAAGCCCACTGTGTAAAACATTGGTAAGCAATTGAAATGACTTTGTATTTGATCATTCAAACTACATCATTGATTTCAAAGTTTTTTCTTGCTGGTTATAGCTCATGTTATACCAATTTGATTTTTTATACCAAACAATTCATTTTTACAGCAGACTGCATCTGTCATCATCAGGGCTGATTTATAAAAATAAAAAAACAAAAATGCTATAATTAGCCTAAGGGTGATGCTTGACAAAATGCAATATTATTGCCTAAGGTTGATTCTTGTTTATTTATGTGAGTGGCCTCTAGCTGCTCTCAATACTAAAGGGGAAAGCTCCATTCCCGAGTCCCTATTCATGGTTAAGTTGTTGGGTGACATATTGTAGATGGTTTCTTTTACTTTTCTCTCAACCATGCCTTGTGAAAAATCCAAAAGTTTTACTTGATTCCAATGAATCACATGACTCCCTTCTTGCCATACATGTTCTGCCAGTGGTGATTTGGTGAAATACCCTTGTTCACAGGCTGATTTATGTTCTTTAATTCTAATGCCTAGCGCTCTTCCTGATTCACCTATATAGAAATCTCCACATTCACACATGATTTTGTACACAGCTCCTACTTTGTTCTCATTTGAAGTAGGATCTTTTATTTTTGTGAGAAGATTTGACAAAGTAGTTTTTGTTTTGAAAGAAGTCCTTATTCCATAATCCCAGAGTATCTTTCTTATTCTCTCACTCACTGTTGAAACATATGGAATAATTGCTGTCGCTACTGGATCTTTATTGAGGGTAGTTGTGTCAACCTGCTTCTTTTTCTTCTTTAGCTCATGTTTCACTTTATCCACAATACTTCTAGGATAACCATTTATTGATGAAACACTTCTAACATGGTCTATCTCATTCTTTAAGGAGGATTCACTCGATAGATTGTAAGTTCTTCTAACTAAACATTTAACAATACCTTTCTTCACATGTGGGGCATGGTTGGATTGGTAAGATATATACCTATCTGTGTGTGTTGATTTTCTGTGAACACTAGTCTTCATTGTGCCATCATCAAACCTACTGACCAACACATCCAGAAAAGGTAAACTGCCGTTTGTTTCTACTTCAGAAGTTAATTGGATAGAAGGAAATAGTGAGTTTAGAAAAATAAGTGATTCATCCAAAAACTCACTTTTAATGATGCAAAAAATATCGTCGACATATCTTTTCCACAATCTGAATCTTGTGTCCAATGCTGTCTCTTCAAAATGTTCCATAAATAGGTTTGCTACTATTAGTGACACTGGTGATCCCATAGCTGCTCCATTCTGTTGTTCATAATACTCCTTGTTAAACACAAAATATGTTGTCCTTAGGCAGACTTCGAGTAAATTTGTTATTTGTTCAGCATTCAGTGTTGTTCTATCATCCAAGGAAACTGGAAGAGGTGGAAGGAATGGATTACACACCGAAGCTATTCTATACAATAAATCAAGTATAGGGTTGCATGTGTCAGAACAAATGAAGGATTATTGTTGAAACACAATCAAATGCAGACGAGAGGTACTATTTAAAGACTTTGATGACACGAGTTTATATTCTTCTCATCAAGCTCTAATGTGTACTTGCTGTAATTTTTGTGTGAACTGAAATGCACTTGTAAACAAAGTACTGTAATATGGTATAAATTAACATAATTAATATCTCAATCATATTATTACAGTAATTCAATTTTTGTGTGAACTGAAATACACTTACCAAGAATATAATATAGAATAAATTAACAAAAAAATGAATCTTGATCGTGTAACATTGTCATTAAATTTTTGTGGTTGCTTGTGTGAATTGAAATGCACTTGTAAAAATGTAATATAGAATAAATTAACATAATAAATGATTCTCAATCATGGATTACAGTAATTACATTTTGTGTGAACTGAAATTCAGTTATAAAGAATATAGTATAGAATAAGTTAACATAATCAATGTAATGTAATTAAATTTTTGTGGTTGCTTATGTGAACTGAAAAGCACTTGTACAGACTGTAATATAGATTAAATTAACATAATGAATCTCAAATGATCAATGTGTCTGTGGTTGTACGTGTAATATAATAAAATATGAAATAATTAAAGTGTAATTTAATGATAGGTCAGTAAACTTCTTGCACGTTCTTCTATCCAAAGTTTAATTTCAGTATATTTAAGTTTAAGCATTATGTTGGAGTTCTCTGTGGTGAATTGCTTATGTGAGCGGTGAGAATTATTGTAAAAACTTTAGTTGTGTTGAACAATTGCTCTAAAAGTTATTTTAGGTCCGTTGTGTTCGATTTTACTGTATGGGCAGCTGATTCCTGAGACACTCCATTATGCAGGTCAAAACTAGACAATATTGTGGTCAGTGGCTTCAGCGCATGTGATACACGCAAAACCGACTCCTCTGTAATATTTGAACCCATTCCTGCTAAGATCATCTTGCATTCTCTATTCAAATATTTCATGTACAGATCTGCTGGAATATAGTGCTAGCCTCTCGACCATGTACATTAAATGTACAATTCCATTTCAAACTGGGAAGCCATTCGTGGTGAGAATAAACATCTCAACTGCAGGAGAATATTTAATGCTTCCATGGTATAATTTGTGCGACCAGTTGCTTTATAAATCAGCAGCATGTAGCGCCAGCATCGTATAATGCGATTACCATCACCTTCCCGTATTGCGTCTTTAAACTCTAGTAATAATAGTCCCACTTGATAGCATACCACATGCATGTGCATGTACTCCATCTGTAGGTGGCTCTACAGGTGAGGAACTTGCACTGGGAATGTTAGTATCAACAAATGTATCCACAAGTTGTGCAATAGCAAGAAGAACTAATCTAGTTTGTTGATCTGCAGTAAGGTCTTCAGATTTATCGGGGAAAAACATCATACTTGGACGATCATCAAGGCTATTCATAATTATTATTAAATATTGTCATTGCAGCTGATAAAATATGAGCTTCTGTTACAAGAACAATAAAATCTTCACATACATCAAGGTTAGCCATTGGTTTGTTAATAACATTACGCCTGTTGATTAAGTTCCTCAATTGATACAAAGTACCACCATCTCTTCCTGATGAAGTATTGTAATATTGTTTCCACATAGCCTACATGATTAGTCAATTATTATCAGTAAGGCAGTATTGGCATATAAAACTCCACCACTTTCCTTAACGTTATTCTCAAAATTCCCCTTCAAAGTATCTTATTATGTGTGAAATTAAACACACTAAGAATGATTAATGTTCTTCAAATTATATACAAAAAAGTGTCACACATGTGGTATCTACCATAAACATAGTAAACTACATGTAGTAACAAGTATATTCAACACTAGTACTACAGAAAAACCACAGTGAACATTATCTAATTGTTTACACCACTTAAATAAAATCATTGAAGGGTATTATGGTCAAGAAGCTTCTGTCTCACGTAGATGGTGGAAGATTTACATAAAGTTATCACTCAAACAACAATTGTTTAAAGATAAAATTAGATTACTATCATTTAGATACTGTGTTTGCAAATATCACAATATTTAACTCACACTTATAAGACATCCCGTAGCATGCCAGTCTTCAAACACCGGAACAAGACCATCCAAAGGGCGTAGAGAGTTGCTTCGAATTCTCTTTGAACTTCTAGCTAGAGCCACTGTTAGCTGGTCTCCACCCATTAGGATGTAATGAAAGTCATCCTTGATGGAAACGGTGGGTTCATCAGAATTCTGACATTCCACTTCAATAAGTTCTGAATGAACTGGAACGTAATTATGCAGTGCTTCAATTACTGCAAACCATGCCCGCTTTGCTTGTTTCACTCTGGAAGATCACACCTAATGGAGTCTGGCCCGCGAGACTAACTTATAGCTAGCAAATAAATCATAAAGACGCTAGTTGCTAAAAGTAAAGGATATCCAGTGTCCAATCTAATATTGATTTTGAAATGATTAAATGTTTCACTTCAAATGTATAGTATTCTGGTTATAGTAGTATTTTTTGCTGATTTTGTGTGGTCACAGAATAATTTGCAGAGAGATTCTAGAGATGACCTCGATGTAATTAATAAAGATTTATTGTTGCTCCAAATTAATGACACTGACTCAACACAGCGACGACCTAATCTACCTTCTATAGCGTCAGTAGATGAATAATCTAGACGAACATCCAAACTACCTAAGTATAAGGTGAAAAAGACAAGGTTTATGAAAAAGCCAATAAAAATGAGAAGTATTCCCTGGCAACAACACTATGACGACAAATTATATCACGAAAAATATTTCAAAGCACCCAAACGATATAAAAAAAGAAAACAAAAGAAAATTCGTTCACGTACTGAAATAAACGAGAAGAAAGGTCTTGAATATAACCTTAACGATCATTTCTACCATAGTCCAAAAAAAAGATCACAATATCACAGAAAGCATCCTAAAAAGAAAATAAGGCGTCGAGAGAGGAAAAAACGAAAGCAAAATTTACCCAGAAGAAGCTTTTCTCACAAGAAGATGACGGAACAAATATTTCTGATCTCCTGGGATACAATCATATGCAAAATTCTTCAAGTCCAAAAAGCAGTCACTTATATAATATACAAGAGATTAGGGAAAGTAAGAAAAAGACCATATTCACAAAAATTATTGAAACAAGAATTTTCACTTATTAATGACCAAAAAAGTCATAAACTAGAGAATGACAACAATCAAGAGCATAATTTACGAGGTCCTAAAAGCAGGCATGCATATAATAGCACAATTCCTACACAAACGTTACAGCGCAGAAGAAGAGAGAGAAGACTACCATTACCAGAATTTTTCCGTAAAAACTTTGTGTCACACAAAGAAAAGCGTGTACTGAGGACGTACCCAAAGACAGGTAATTCTAGGCACCGGGGAAGGTTATCCCAAAGCCTTCTCGGTTCTTCAAGTACTAGCAACAATCAACCTACTAGAAATTATATAAATATAGTGAATTCAAGGCCACGCCAATCTGTGCAATTCTCCAATATAATTAAGTACATTCCAAATAATAGTTATGAAAATTCAATTAGTGATCCCAGAGATTCTACACCAGACTCTGGCGACACTGAGAATTCCCCTATTTATAGTGATCCTTGCAACAGTCTATCCAGTGATAGTGAATACCACCACTATTATTCTAGTGATGTGGATATTAAGCCTTTGAACAGTGAAGATTATGTCAGTGATACATTCTTGACCGAGAAAAACCACCCAAGAGGTGAATACTTAACTAGTGAAGAACACTCTAGTGATGACACCTCTACACTCATGAAAACCACTCTAAAGTTGTATACCGTAACGACGAAGCCTTCTCTAGCGATGACTACTTAGCTGCTAAAGGCCAATCAAAATATATTCACCGACTGGAAAAAGTAAACTTTTTGACTTCAAGCGACTGATACCTGACCGGTAAAGACTACTCTAGTGATGATTACTTTAGCAGTGGAGTCATCACCAGTGACACTGATGATGCAGTGGCAACTAGTGTCAATGGCTCAGTTAGAAACTTACCATTAAGTAGTTCTACATACTCTGACATAAAAGATGATGTTGATAGAAATATGACGGAATCATCCGTGAGCGATACCACCTTAAATTTCTTTTCAAGGACAAAGTTTGAAAATTATACTAAAATGAAGAGAAAAGATATCAGTAGTACTATAATACAGAGGCCACAAAAACTCACTATTGAAGTTTTGTCTATCCTAATAATATTAACGAATCATTAAACAGTTCTTGACATAAATCAAAAATCACAAAATAGTGATAATTTGCAACCCCTATTGCAGTTAAAACTTACTTCACAATTTGCCATTTCAATAATGATAATTCCATTCATAATAAAGGGCTGATATGTATTATCTGTGGGATAATTTAATACTTGTAGTGATATAACTAGTCAGGGTCATGTTGGTTGATTACTAAGGCTCTGTTTGATGATTATATCAACACTTCACCTGGAATTAAACATCTAAAACAAGTTCCCATAACTGCCTTTGTCTAGCTAATAAAGTTTGCTTATAGCAATTGTTATTATTGATAAAGATCAACTTTTCTGGACATATTTTACTACATTCGGCATGGTAGTAAAACAAACCCAAAAGTTTGTTCATAGCAGGCACTACATGTTTTCTTCTAACCTGGTCAAACTCTCAATAATTGTCATAACATGAAGTGAGGCGTTATATATTGAGTGAGTTAGATTTTTCTCAATTGCCAATTGGACGGCACCAAGAACTGAGCACAATCCAAATGGCATTATGTCTATGATAATGACCCTTCTCCAATTTTTCTCGATTAATAATTAGAGGACACCAGGTATTAAATTTGTAATGTTTCCACTTCAAAATTTGCAAGGTTTCACAGTGCTTGTACCTAAAAATGCACAATTGTTCCAAATTTTGGACATAATCTGCTTGAAAATGAAGTACGTGACAAAAGTTAAAGTAAATTTGGTAAATTGTGACTCCATTACGGTGTTATTCATTCCTTAATTTTTTTCTCTCACTTTTTATGTTATAGTATGTAAAGTTGATGATTCAGTTTGCAATGAAGTGTGTGGTGTTGATGGAGCAGATGTGTACACTGTCTATTCCCACTAACACAAAAACTTCCTGAATATAATAATGTGATGTCAATACACTAAACCATGTTTATATTATTATAATGGATTATCTCCCAGTACTAATAAAATGAATGGCACTACTATAGCTGTCAACCCGAACTAACAGGCACATGCTCACAACCATATTTCTCCCACACCACATAGTTATACACTTCAGACCTTATGGGGAGAATTTATCACATTGACGTGATCCATGTATGTAACATGCAAATCCACACATACACTATTATCATTATATTCATTAACCCGCACACACATTTTGCTCACATGCATAAACTATTGTACCAGTGGAAGTTAAGCCAATTTTAAAATCTAGAAGCCAGTTATCACGTAATGTTGCACCACTTAGAAGAATACTTAATGGGCATGCTACACTGTGCAAATTTATTTGTAGCGCCTTTAAGATAATACAGGAAGACTTTCATAAATATCACAAACAAATGAATAACAATATTGTTGACATGTGTTATACTTTCTTATATAACATAAACACACACAGAGCTCTTGCTAGTGTACCACTTAAGTCCATACTGAATTCATACACACACATGTACACATAATGTCCTGTGATCTATTCATGTTTTGGACCAGTTCAACCAGAATGTTTCTTTGGGGATACTTGTGGCCATAGTGTGGAGTATCACCATCTCAACAGCAGTGACACTCCACAACAAAGAACATTGTCATGACAAACAAGTAACTTAATTCATTTTTGCATTCTGATGTGGAGTACCACCATTTCAACAGCAGTGACACTCCACAACAAAGAACATTGTCATGACAAACAAGTAACTTAATTCATTTTGCATTAGCTAATGGAAACCCATTAAACTCATTATTTGTGACAGGATCTGAGAAAACAGCCCACTTGGAGCACTCCATCAAAATTTTATTTTTGTATTTGCTATGTACTCCTTAAAATTAGCTTCAAAATGAGCCATAAATAATTAGCAGGCTATCAGTAGTTTTCGAGTTATGAGCCGTTAAGGGTGCACTACCACCGGAACTTGTGGTCATTAAGCGATTCAATACAATACCACAGAACCGCCCGTAACTCGATCCTAAATTGGTCCACGCGAACTGCCTATTCATGCGCAACTCATACGCGTATCAATTAACTTTGCCGCCAAAACTTTGTCAATTTACCACAAAAGCTATATTACCCACGAGCCCACCAGCTACCGCTAGTGATTGCTTTAGGGAAGCCATAATGGGAAGTAACAAAAGGAAGCAGCAATTAACTGCAGCCAGGTCAAAAAGGTTTTGTGAAAGTAAGTAGTTTGTGGTGTTTTTTTTTTATTAAACATACCTGAAACAAAAACACTCAATTATAGCTCCACACCAGGGCAGGAGCCACACAGTTGATCAGGTTAGAAATAATAATAATAAAAAAAAGGATTAATTTTACAATGCAACATGAATCTAAGGCTGAGGTGGATGAAATCAACATGGAGAGCCAGGGAGCTGCCTCTGTTTTAGAAGCAGAGAGTGACAGGGTTATCTTCTATCCTGGACTTGCGTCCTCTCCTTCAGAAGGCCAGGAAGCTATGTCGTCTTCTCCAATGAGCCAGGAAACTGTATCCTTTCCTCTGGAGAGCCAGGGAGCTGGAGTTGTGAATTTTAGTCCTGAGAGTCAGACAGCTGAATCTGAGGTTAGAATTCCTATATTGACAAACACATGAAAGTATTATTTCATATTTAAAAACAAAACAAAAAAACTTGGTTGATTTTGACGCTATATCTGTTGTGAAGCCATATTATGGTCTAAAGTGTTATTAGTAAATAGTATTGAAAAAAGTCTAAACCACTTCTACACCTGTAATTAACCAACAACAGTCCAGCGAGCTATTATATGTTAAATACTATGTTGATATAGTTCTCAATACGTCTACTACTTGCACGCTGCAATTAATTATAATGGTGTATAGGTAATGCCCACTGAAGCACATACCTCCGTCATCCAAGAGGTACAGACTTTTGCCAAGGATGCAGGGTTCACCACAGAATTGGTCCACTCAGTTTCGGAGATAATATCTGCCGAAAGCAGTTCTTGGTGTGCTTCTGACTCGCTGCACATTCATGAGTCTAAGTGTTCATGGCGCAAACACTATCCAGTACTATCATTCATGGTATCTGGTCACCTGCACTGTGAGTACGACAGGCTGAGTAGTCTCCTTGGTTTGCCACCATGCTGTGAGTCGCAGTGGAGCAGAATCACCAAGAAGCTGGAGGAATCCGTCACAGACTTGGCAGAGTGGTCCTGTGGTCAGGTAAGACGTGAAATTGTGAATCGCGGAGACAGCAAGAAGTGGATGGCCTCTTTTGATGGTTTTTACCTGACCCGGGGCCACTACTCCAACAACTCTTCTGCCACACTGCACGACTACGCCTCAGGGAAGGTGGCGTGGTTTGCGCATCGCACCAAACGTGGTTCAGGCCATAACTGGTGTGGGACTTCCGCGGGTGCAGAGACAGATATGCTTGATGATCTTCTTGGTAAAGCCAAGGACGCTGGATTCGTGATAGGCGAAATGGTGTGTGATAAGGATACGTCATCCAATACAGTCTTCTGTCGGCATTTTCCTGAAGGAATGGTGACGTACTGTTCCAACCACACCACCAAGAACTTCCACAAGGCTCTGGAAAAAGTGAAGAGACACAACTGTGAGGTAAATGATAAAAATAATTGTACTGAATTGTAAATAAAACGTTGAACGAAGAATAAATCATGAATTAAGCAGCAGTTCTATATTGCACCCCCCCCCCCCATTTTTTTTACTTGTTCAAATAATTTTTGTACTCATTAAAATCATTTAATTTAAAATGTAGTGCAAGGCAGACAAGTTCCGCTGTAAACGGATGTCAGATGACTTACTGACTCATTGCAAGGCTGCTCTGAGTAATGTCATTGCATCTGACGCAGTGCAGCAGTCGGACAATCCGTTTCAGGAATTCACAGATGGCATTCGGAACTTCGTTCCTCACTATTGTAGAAATAGTCATACTTCTTCTTGGTGCCATCATCCTAAGGTAACACAATAATCAGCTGATCAAATGTAGATGCACTATTATTATTCAAACATTTTCCAGCTTTATTAATGCATAACAAAAAAAATAATTTTGTATTCTTTAGGTGAACTCTGATGGATCTCCCTACAAAACCAATCATGGATTCACTTGTAGGTCCCAGGTGGCTGCATTCACCAGCCTCATTGAGGAAATGGCCACACACCCCCAGGACTATGTGTCAGACCATGGTCGTCTTACTACTAACGCAGTGGAAGGCTTCCATGGTCTGGCACTGATGTACAGGGGGAAGCGCACTGACCTCTGGCACACACACTATGTGTGCAAGACAAACATGGCCATATGCCACAAGGTACAATATGCCATAAATACCATATGCAGGTTGCTGGGGTTTTAGTGGTATTCCCTAATGTTTTTATGTCTACACTTATTTTCATAGCTGTGCAAATGTTTATAATTAAATCTTATTGCTATAACAGAATCTGGGACCTATTTGGAAGGTATTCTGCTTCCACAAAATGGGAGTAGACATGCCACTAGATGCTGTTGCTTCCATTGTAAAGGAGCAGCAGCAATGGGAGAAGCGCCAGCAAAAGAAGTCCAGCAGTGATAGTATTCACAAGAGGTACCATTCATTTAATTAATATCTATCAGTTTCATCAAAGCAGTTAATTATTTATGCATACCTAATTTAATGGTACTATCCATGCTTGTGATGTATTGCAAATGTGTGGCATACACTGACATAGCTATGTTACATAAAATTGCAGGAACTTACAGAAGAAGGCAAAAAAAGCTCGTTATGAGCAAGAGAAATTGTATATGGAGCGACTGGCGGGAGCTGGGTGCACAGTGGGCGAGTATGTGGGTGACGGGCAGGGAGAGACAGGATCACTCGCGGCTCATTCACATGTGGAAGAATTAGATGAGGTAGGAGACAGTGGTGACGAGCAAAGCACAGATGATGACATGGAAGACCAACAACCTCTTCTTATTCTGTTTGACTGCGAAACTACAGGTTTCAGTATCTATAATGACCACATTATAGATATTGCTGCCAAAGTCATAGCATCTCCTGTTCCTGTTAGTCATCCGTCATTTTCGAGTCTTGTGAGAACAGCAAAGAATATCCCTGGGCCTGGTAAAATTATAAAAGAATAATAAATACAACAATATATATGCTTTATATGCTTGAATAATATATTTTGTGTAGTCGCAAAGCTGACAGGAATCACACAGACCATGTTACGGCCGGAGAGGGTATTATCCGAGGTTCTACCACAGTTTGTAGAGTGGCTAACTTCTACTGTGACACACATTAGTGATACTACCAGTACCATACACTATCCTGGTATGTTAAAAATATAGCCTCTGTTTACCTTGATAGTTAAGTACACTGCCACTGTAGTTTTAGTTGCCCACAACGGTTTCGCCTTTGATTTTCCGATCCTGATGGCTCAAGTGGAGAATCGTAACATGTCTCTCTCCTTCTTCACGTCCAACTCCATTCACTTCAGTGATTCATTGCCCCTTCTGCGTTCTGTATGTACAAAATATGTGTAAAAAAAAATTAAATTAATTAATCCCTTGTAGATGAAGAAAAATGGTGACACAGCTCTCCAAGGACTTAAATCACTAGGATTAGAGAAGCTCCACGAGAGTATTGTGGGAACAGGAATACAAGGCAGGAAATAATGCTATATTTTTTCTTTTCTTTTTAATTTACAGCTCACTAAATATGTTAGGTGCTCACAGGGCATTACCTGATGTGCTTGCTATGGAAGCGGTTTTGACTCATCCTTCTCTGGTCAAGTGTCTGTCAAACCTAACCATCCGTTCTCCAGGCAAGCAGATCTCTCTGTGGCTTGAACAGAAGAGGGCACACTCTAGATCTACTGCTCTCATTAAGTCTTTGGGGAAGAAATCTGTCACCTCTGCACAGGCTAAGCGTCTGGACTCCTTAGGACTTGGGGTACACGAGCTTGTTGAACTTCGTCGTAGTCATTCCGACGAAGGCTTTCTCCAATGCCTGAAAGATAAAGAAGTACGAAGTCAAGCTTTGAGAAATAAGCTTCTAAAGGCACTCGAGCATTTGCAGTAACTCCATCCTTCACGTACCTTCTTCTCCCAACTTCACCGCACCAACTGGGCAGTTGCAGAGCTCCATCCATCGCGTATCTTCTACTCCCAACTTCACCGCCTCGGTAGCAGTTCCTCCACCAGCTTCGAATTCCAGTGCGCCTTCGTTTTAGCACCCAGAGTATTCACCGCGGAGTCTCCCACTCGGGCTCCCCTGGCTCTCCTCCGTTGTTATTATTGTTTACAAAACCGGCTCTTTTTAGAGCCACCAAATTGCGGGAGATTTCACTTTACCAACAATTTGCGCGCATACGGGTAACTGGAGTAAGAGGGCGGGGTTGAAGAATGAAATTGTTACGGACTAATAGTTAGCTTTGGTATCTAAAAATGGAAATTCTGAAGAACTGGTTTATTATAAGAAGGTAAGATTTTGCACACGTGGAACACACCCTATATAGGACAACATTACAACGAGTTTTTTCTTTTTAATAATACGAAATAAAAATAAAATAAGAATTTTTTTTTTTTAATATGACAAATACAGATATTCAAAATATGGCGTTGTAATTCTGTGGGGAAGCATACGGGCTACCGCGAAAAAAAAAATCGCCGCCGTAGCTCCTACCTTCACCTCAGAATTTCGGAAAGTATCACCAGGTATCCACCGCTGTTTCTCCGTCTCTGATTGGTCTTTGTTCTTCAAACTTGGCTTTATAGAGTTGTCTGTTAGTGTCCCTTCCAACTACAACAATAAAGTAAGCTCAAGTTATACAGGAAAAGAAATATGGATGCACAGCAAAACCCGTATATCTGCGGTTTCACGGTGCGGTTTCAGGTGGTAGTGCACCCTTAAAGTTTCGCCTATTTCTACCACGCTATTTCAGAAAAATTGAGAAAAACGCTTTTGAAAGACCGCAAGAGAAAGGAGTGCGGCATTTCTAACGACGCGCTCGCCATGAAATACTTGTCGGTGACACTTCAAATTTTGTCATAAGGTAGGCAAAGGGTTTTAGATTGGTATGAACAAATTAAAAAAAATTTCCAATTACTATGCCCAACTCGATCTTTTTGCCTGTATCTCAATTTCATGTTTTGCACGAAGTGGGCTGTTTTCTCAGATCCTGTCACATTTGTGAATCATGCCATTTTTTAGTTTTGTGAGCATGAGCAACACACTTCATACATAGGTTGATGTTTGCTCATGCAAGAGACACTCTGTATAAGTTCACGCAACCCTTGTGTCTGTATTTGCTACTGTATATTATTTACTTCAAAATCTGCACTTCGTCTGATTCTTGAGAGATTACAGTGAAGGGAAGCTACAGGTCGGCATTTACAGCAAAACACATTGCTACAGAAGTCAGGTGGCAGCGACTGCTTAACTGCTGTGCCAGGAGGTGTGAGAGAGATTTGCCCTGCCAATCTTAGACAGAAGCAGATCACGCTTGAGTACTCACAAACTTACATAACTTACCCCCATAAGAAAATTCACACTCAATTACTTATTCAATCATAATCTTGTCCCAATACTCCCATACCTGCCATACCTGTGCATCACTAAAATGCTAGCACCTGAGTAACATCAAACAAAGTGTTTTGAAAATACTCAAGTTTGGTGCCAGACTAATACGCTCCAGGCAGGGCCAGTGGTTATAGGAAGCGGTAAAATAATTGTTGCTTTCTTAAAAATTAGCACTGTATTTTCTTATTTCTTTGAATTTGAATGTTTTTTTATTATTTTATTTTTTGGTGGGGGGATTTTCAACAGCGAAGAATCCCAAAATATCCACTCCCTCACCTTCTATGAAATCCTGTCTGTTTATGAAGAATTAATTTTACCAATAAGAAAATTAAAAAAAACATAGGTCTTCCAATAAACCCCCTCCCACCCCACCCCACCACCCCCCCCACCCCCACCCTTTTTAGAAGGAAAATATTAGCACTGAATGAGCCTAGATTTACATTTACTGTAAGTTTATTCTAGCTATCATAATTGCAAGCTTTTCCAATTAAGACTTTACAGTACATTAAACTCTTGCAAGTAGACTAACATGCTCACCATACTGTGCTAAGCACACAACTAGAGCATTGTAAAGAATAAATTCAACATTATATATTTTTTTACTTGTATTTAGTTGTATTAATTAAAATCTCTTCCTTGGTTCATGCCACTTTGAAGAACCTAATTGCAGGAGATTTAGTCTTGATGAGAAACAGTCACAGAGATGAAAGGAAGAATGGGAAATTGGAAAGCCGTTATATTGGACCATACAAGATAAGCAGTTGCATGGGAGAGGGTGTTTACAAACTATCTAGTATAAAAACTGGTAAGCAATAATAGTATGAGTAGATGTGGGGGGGGGGGGGGGGGGGGGGACATCCAGTGCGGGAGACAATGGATCGTAGGACATCGTCACGATTAGTAGAAAGTGATTACTGTAATTGTAACTAAAAAGAGGGTGGAATAGACGGGGATACTCCGCGAGGGTTTCAGAAAGAAAGGCGAAATTGGGAAAGATAAGGCAAAAAAAAAGCTGTTAATTAGCCGTTGGAATCGACGAGGAAAGGTAGTGTACTTAAAAGGAGAAAGTATGAAAGAGAAGGCAAAAAAGAAAGTACTAAGAAGTGGGTGGAGTCGAATTGTAGAGTGTAAGGGGCGTACGTTTCAAAAAGAAAGGTGAAAATAGAAAACCTGAAGTTAAAAGTTTCACAAATCCTAAGTCCACATTTACATAGAAAAACAAAAAGATTCAGAATTAAGAGAGGTAGACAAAGGAGGAGAAAGGACATCATGAGTCAATAAGGAAGAGATGGAAAAAATAAAAAAAGGTGGTGGTAGATACAGAAAATGAGATAGTTTGGGATAAAATAGTGTAGGAAAGTGAAGCAAATTTAACCTTAACCAACTGCATAGAATGTTATAATGAATAAAATTAACTTATGCTACTGCATTCTTACTTTACAATACATCAAGCGCCACTGCATGGCAGGATACTTACTACGTAATAGTTAGAGCATACGCGCTTAGGTACTGGTGGATTTAGTGCACTGAAGCCCAAGGGCCCTAGGCCCGAGGGCTTTGTGCACTAAAATCCACCAGTACCTGAGCGCATGCTCTAACTATTTTAGAACCCCCCAAAGCCGGCCCAGTTTCCACTAGCAACTTGGTTTATCAGCATTTTCCACAAATATGGCGGTGTCAAGCGAATTTCCGGCCCAAAATAAAAAATCAATTATAATTCAATTGAAGCACACCTGGCAGGTTTACTTTAGCATTGTAGCTGCCAGCTGTTATCTCCAGATCTAACTCTACCCTGGGCTGCTCTGCTCTGTGGTAAACAGTTAAGCAGCTAGCTATGGTAAATTCCTGCGGTATGAGCGTCAGCAGGAGAGTTGTCGAACTAGGGCTGGTCCCCTATAGGTCGGATATGAGAGGGTAGTAGACCCTCACATATCATATCCAGGCCTCACACAGCTTTATCAGCCTATTCTATTAAACTAAAACTCAAAAATAGCAATACCCCAAGGGTGGTTAGTATGCACAGTTTATATACCTAAAGGCAAAAAATAGTGCACACTTACCAAGTTAGTACACCTAGTAACAATATAGCAACGGGTTCTAATACATTATAATGTGTTCATATTCTCTTAAGTTGAGGAAACAGTAATAGTTGAGTAATAGCCAAACACAAAAGCTTTGAAAAGTGAAATTCTGCATAGTTGCCAAGTTTATGAAACTAATTTTAGGTACAGGTAAAACCACACCCATCTTAGTGAGCCACACCCAAAATCACACCCATTTTAGTAAGGCACACTTAAACCATGCCCATTATCAATAGACTACATTCCTTTCAGTTCCAATTTCAAACAATATTTATTATTGGTAGTGAGGACTTTGTGTGTAGCTTTTTTTACAGTTAGTAAGCAGTTGATCATTAAACAGTTAAACTGGAAAAGCCTTAAGGGTGCCCTGCCACCGGAAACCGAGGCGCGTAACCGCAAATTGACTTTTTTGCTATGTCTTTATATTTCTTTTTCTGTGTACTGTGGGCTTACTTTGTTGTTACAGATGGAATGAGCACCAACAGAGGACTCCAGCAAGCCAAATATGAAGAATGAAGACCCGTCTGGGACGGCGATACAGCTCTGCACACCGCTACAATTTGGTGTTATTTCGAAGCGGCCGAAGGAACTAGCGTGCTCTTTTTTTTTCCCGGAGGTATCTAGCGGGCTTCTTCGCAACATTAGAGCCATATTTCTAATAAATATCTATATTCTTTTTTTTGTAAATAGTAAAATTTTCGTGCCGTTTTACTCCTGCGTTATTCTAAAAAAATCTCTCTGTAACTTTATTCCAAGGGGGGTATGCTGCTTGTGCGCAAAATTTGGATTCAATTCAATGATCAATTCCACGAAATATCGATTTATATTTTCAAGTTGACTACTGATTCGCTATTTTACCCTGCCCCAATAACGTTGAGCACCGCGGACGCGCAATTTATTGGTAAGAGAGCAGCATAATCAATTGACTAGTGGTAGCTCTAAAAAGAGCCCGTTTGTAAACAAAAATAAGAAATACAATAATAAGCCGTGATTGCAGTTGTAACTTTGGAAAAGGTTAGTGGGAGCAGAAGTGACGGCGTCTTTCCAATGTTGCTTGGAGTTGGTTGCTCATTAGTGAGAGCGGGGTAGTTCTGCACAAATTTCAGACTTGTAGGTGATAGGGCTGAAGAATATAGCGTTAGCAATCCCGACAGAAAGAACTGAAGTGATGATGACGGAGTCTATACCAGCCAAGTCTGAATACAATGTTGGTGGAATAGTAGGAGCTGGTACCAGTCAGGATGGAGTTGGTCACCGTTGAGACAGAGTTTTAAGCTGCTCTAATGGCTTCACAAGTAGAGCCTCATTCCGTACCCTGAAAGTATAATAGAAGGATGTTATTTGAGGTGACTGTTTCAGACTAGTACACTACAGTTATACAGTTATAGCTCGGACCCGTTTGTCCTCCTGCTTCGCGGTAACCAGTAGATTTTTTTGGCGCCAAAGTTAATTGATCCGCGTAGAAATTCAGAGCTGGCCACGCGACGCGTGAATATATTGCAGAGCTGGCAGCTCGGTACAACAATAGGCTAAGTAGTAATTCCGGTGCAACAATAGGTTAAGTAGTAATTCCGGTGCGGTACGTTGCAGATCTGATAATTCCGGTACTGCACCGGATGTTCCGTACACTTGGCAACTATGAATTATGTGATCATAATTACTCACTTGGTGAGTTCCTTTAATGTAATAATGCTTTAATGTAAGTGTTGTTCTTTGACAAGATTTTTGACGTCATATATTTTCAGCTGTCTGGGATTTTTAGTGACTATCAAAGACATCGAAAGACCTAGAAGCTTAAATGCTGCCTTGAAAATGGCAAGGGTTGAATTTGTGCATGTGTGTGTGACTATGCTCAAGGTGATAATAGTATGCTGCACTATCATGCTTGTCATGACAACTAAAACACGTTAACGTGAAAGCATAGTGATAGCTTCAGGCTTTCCCAACTGTCCTACAAGGCTGAGGTGGACACTCTGGAAAGCCAGCATCATAGTGCATTCATGTTAACTTGTTTTAGTTGTCATGACTAGCATAGTTGTTGCAACATCCCATTATCATTTTGAGCATAGTCACACACTGGCACAATTATCATTTGCCAGCCTCAAGGCAGTATTTTAACTGCCAGGTCTTAAGATTTTTTTTTAGTCACTAGAATACACACAGAGCCGAAAATTTATGACCTCACAATTCTGGTCAAAGAACAACACCAAGCTAGCTCTGTAGTCTAGCTACATTGTAAACCAATGTACTAGAAAAGTTGCATTTAATTTGCAACTCCTCTGTGTGTGCTATGTAGTATATGACATGGACCACATGAGTCATAGCACTTATGAAGCTTACCTCCTCATGGCCATTCTGTTGTGGGATACAGTCTGAGGCTTATCTGACCAACTACTAGCGGATTACTCATTGTTGGAAGACTATGCCAATAAATTGTCTATATAATTTATAAGTGCAAAGTTACATGTAAAAACACAAACATACAATTAAAAATTGATGTTGTCTGATTCAGTTAATTGATTTATTACTGCTGGGCATAAAGTTTGGGTGGGTAATTTAAGAATATAAATATTAAAAATGAGTTTGTCTGTCACTGGAAAGTGCACACTGCACAGCCAATTGGCTATAGTAGTGCAAAAACACTACTAAAATAAAGATCATGTGAAAAGCAAATGAGATAATGATGCTGCCAGTAGAATAAATTGTAAGTTGGATTGCAAATCTTGAACAACATTATAGCTACTGAAGCGTGATGGTAAATCTAAGCATCATTAGTTAATTGGCTTTTCATTGTCATTCGGTATATTATAATAGATACCTATTATTATTCAGCGAAGCGAGCGAAGCGAGCGGAGCTGACTCTCTAATGCGTTCGCGATATATATATATATTTAGGTCTAGAAATTGTTTTTGTTCTTGCGTGGGCGTACGTGTGTACCCTTTCTCCTACGCGCTTGCGCGGGCCGGGTAACCTTCCTAGCAACATTTTGTTTTGTTTACCCGCTGTACGAAGTAGCGATGCCCAGTAGACAAAACGTTCCCTTTATCCTACGCGCTTGCGCGGGCCGGGTAACCTTCTTAGCAACATTTTGTTTTGTTTACCCGCCGTACGAAGTAGTGATGCCCAGTAGACAAAACGTTAGAAACGCTAGGTCAAGAGCTTTGAGGGAGTTAGGAACTCCAGAAGAAAAAATAGTAAGGAGAGAGATAAGAAATGAAAAGGACAGGGCAAGGAGGAGGAGAGCTAAAACGAAACAGAAACAGGTAGCAAAGTAAAGAATCTTTCTTTTTGAAAAGCCATTAAATGTTCCTAATTTATTTATTAGACTATTCCTGAGGATTACTGTACCAATCAACTTTATACAGCTGTAGACTCAACTACTCTTGAAGACACTGAAAATGCAGCCACACCATCTGGACAAGAAGCTACTATCCCCACTACTTTTTGTACTGCAAGAGGAAGGAAAAGACATCTATCAGAGGACATCCATTCTCATACGCACCCAAAGCAGCAAAAAAAGTTGCAAAAAATATAACTCAAACAATTTCGATACCGCAAAGCCTTTCAGCTTATCAGCAACGAATGCAAGAGGTAAATATAAAATAAAATATATACTTCAATAAGTTAATACGAGACATATTTTCGTTTAGTAAACCATTATGCAGAGAGCAACGTCTACAACTAATGTCACAAAAACAGCAATTCACACATTTGTTTGAAAGTGATAGTGAAAGAGATCACAGGCTCCACTGTTTGTCCACTAACCAACTGTTGAGAACAGCAAATGAATCTTCATTACAAAATTCCTCTAGATTAGAGCAGTTGTCAACTAACCAACAGCAGAGATTGGCTGATGAAACACCACTTCAACGGGAGCCTAGATTGTCTCAAGTTTGGGGGAACAGGTGAAGACAACATCCCCAGGTTCCATTGCACCATTTTATTCCAGCATTTAATGATCCTCAAGTTCACACAGCAATGCGTAATTTTCATGCTAAAATCTCATCGATTACTATCCCAGTCTGCATAACGTGTATGGAGAAATTTCCAGGCACCAAAATGAAATTTAAGTCATTGGAATGTTGTTGATGTAACCGGGATAAACATATCCCTAAGCTCTATTCAGCTCAAAATAACATGCATCCTGGAAACATTCCTCCACTTGCAGGTTAAATTTAATGTAAAACTATAAAAATTAACCTAACTCTATTATCAAATTATGTAGTCTAAGATCTACATCCATTTAACATACTCTGCTCTCCCTCTGAATATGTTATAGTACCCAAACAAACTCTTTTATTTTTTATTTTTATTAAACCACAAAGTTTACATCAGCTATAACAGTAATGATGTATGACATTTTAATTAAATAGCGGTATATTCTGTCTAAAACACCAGCCAATAACTTTGATGGTAAAATAATTCATTATTCTTATATTATCACAAATAATATAACACTTAAACTTTATTATATAAAGCAATACTATGTAGCTGATTACGAATTACATTAATAAAATAAATAATAAAATAATTCATTACTTTTGTTTTACCACAAAAAGTATAACATTTAAACTTTATTATACATAGCCTAAATTTTATAACCTTCATCATACAGTGGTATAGAATAGAAGCACCAATGATTCTATATGAAACAACAGACAGACATAACATTAACAACATCAAAATAAATAACTGTATCAATAGCTGCAATTACAGGGAACATGCATCGCTCGCTTCGCTATTTTGCGCTATTCGAGCGCACCACTAG
>WLWD01002846.1_pt1 | contig 36916 bp, 12 predicted proteins | sample 6712731 | NCBI WGS metagenome assembly WLWD01 (sample SAMN12718690, study PRJNA576275) | sponge metagenome | isolation source: marine sponge | host: Mycale hentscheli | place: New Zealand: South Island, Marlborough, Capsize Point | collected 2014-11-01 | reverse complement strand
AGGGGGGGAGGGGGAAGCAGTTACAAATATCAAAGTCTGTGGTCCTTCACACAAAAGATTATGGAATATCAATGGGTGTGCCACTCTTCCCCTACCTCATCCACCCGACTCTTGTTCTTCGGTTCCCGCCTTCTCCGACCGCGAGGAAGTCCAGAACTTGGAGCAGGAGGAGCCACTTCCTCTTCTTTATCACTGGAACCTGCTGCCTATTCGTGTTTCATCATTGGAAGACTCAGGTCCGGTATCCTCTCCTTCATCACTGGAAGACTCTGCTCCTGTCGCCTCATCTGCGTAATCAGGTCGGTGACTGCATTCTCCTAGTAGTATATGTGGTAAAAAAAATTTTTAATTTTTTTGAAAATTTGAATTTGTTCAAAAAACCACAAGCCACTTTCAAATCTCAAAACTCAATGAAATATATACATATATTATAGCTAAACAGCTTACTCTATCTCAATATAGCTATAAATAAGTCCTTTCCACAACAGAAGCTTGCTATTTTTCAAGAGAAAGACAAGAGAAAGACAAGCTTACCTCGATCATCTTCTTGACTCCCATTTTCAGTATCAGAGTTGACGGGGTCTGGTCCACCAACCCTGATACAGGGCCTCCTATAGCCCTAGATGTCGTCTCCCTTCTCTTCGCTTGATCCTGAGTCGCTAGAGTCAGCATCAAGCAAGTCTAAAACTTGTACCGCATTGTAACTTGTAGACGCCATCTTCCAAAAAATGACTTTGAAAAAAAATTTTTTTTGCATAGTTACCGGGGTCACACGACACGCTCACTTTTTTCCTATGATGTAATAAGCATTACCTAAGACTGTACGTAATAGGGAGGCCCCCAGTTGAACTGGCGATTTTATAAAAAATGGAGAAGACAGTAAGTCCAACCGCAAAGTCTTGGTCGGCAAAGAAGCGGTTGTTTCAATGTGTTATGGACGGCTACTGAGCTCAAGCAATTTTTCGCTTCTTCTACAAAGCTCTGGAGATGACTGGATCCATAAATGAAGCTGCTGTGAAGAAGGTAACTTTTTTTTAAATTCGACGGAGAACCGATGTTTTTTTTTTTTGCCGAGGAAGAAATAAACGCAACTGCTGTGAGGTACTGTCGAAGCAGTCCTGGCTGAAAGCTATTTTAGATGCTTCTCCAATGCATTGGGCACCTGTGTATGCAATCTGAAGGTTCTAGCTATAAAGTAACTATTTTTAAAAATTCGGAGAAGCCAACCGGTCTTCACCCGCTTTAAAGCGGGATTGGGAACGAAAGGGTTAACTGCTAATGATGATGAGCCTCGTCCAAAATGATGACCCTGTACCGTTTCAACAGAGGATTGTTCATGCCCTCTCGTAGCAAAATACCGTCAGTTAGATACCTGGCAAAATGACAACAAGGTGGAGAGAGAGAGAGTAAGAGAGAGAGGAGACAAATAGTGTGTGTGTGTGTGCATGCGTGTGTGTGTGTGTGTGATTGGTGTTTAGGGGTTATGGAATGGAAGAATTGACTAGTCTACAAGTTACCAGGGAAAAATGGTGGGATTAGGTTGTGTATAGATTTTCGTCAGTTGAACAAGATTACCCCCTTAGAAGACATTGTTTCCTTCCTTGTCTGAAATCCTCAACGAGGTGGGTAAGAGTGCAGTTCTTTCAATAGTGTGATGGGAAGAAACTGGGAAAGAAACTTTTCCAACACAGCTTATGGGAGGGGGGGTGGGGCTGGGAATATTTACCCACCAGAACCACCGCTGGATTATTCTTCACGATGTCCATAAACTTCTTATAGTAGTTCCAGACTGGCAACTTCCGGCGTTTCTCTAGGATGCTCACAAAACTTGTCGGAGAAGGGGCGACCGGTGTACTTGTTTATCTGCATCATCTGAGCCTCAGGTTTAGTGCCAGCTAGAGCAGCAGATGTCGCTGAAGTGGAATCAGAGGATGGCGATGAGGAAGAGGGAGTTTCTCTGTTGTCTCGGCGAATGTGTGATGGCCCAATCCAAGTTCAGCCTTTTTTGTTTGTTTATGTAGTATACAATTTGTAAATTATTTATATAACTACTGGGCACCACACACTAGTACATGCCAGTTGGTTGCCTTTGAAAAATCTTGGGAAGCACTTTTTACCCCAATTAACACGCACTTTTCATGTGTACGCAGAGTACCAGACTTAGGTGATTTTAAAGAACAATGACATTCATTTCTATACCTCACTTTCGACCTGGAGTTGCCATCCCCCAAGTCAAGTTTCCTTTTTCAGTCTGTTCTGTCCGACATCCCCAATTTTATAAAACACAACACAGTGGGTTGTCAGAACCAGCACTTGACTCGTCTTTACCGGGTAGGTGAGACCATTTACCTAATTTACCTGGGGGACCTTGTAGGTAATTTCAAGACTAATTTAATGTACTACTCATGTCTGTTTTGATTATAAACAGACATGATTAGAGTAGTCCATTAAATTGGTCTTGAAATTACCAGTACCACATCACCCTCGAGAGAGTAAAACACTACTTAACACAGCTGCGTTCTAACATGAACTATACCCGACTATGATGTATGAGAAAAATGTACATGATGAGAAGTTAAAGTGTTCGAAATTTCTTCTACAGCGGAAAATGAATAGATGAGATACACGTACCAGCTGCGCATGTTTTCAGGCAGTAAATCGTTTCATAAACATAATTACAAAAGAAGAGAAAGGCTTAACAGGTATGTGCCAATGTGTGTGTGTGTGTATGTGTGTTTGTGTGTGTGTGCACTCTAGTGTAAGCGTTTGTGTTTGTGACTGTCAAGGATTTGTGGAATACTATACGGCAAGCTTCTCAATATTGATGAGGATCTAACAACTAGCTAATAATAACTAGCTAATAATAGACTGTAGTCCGTTATTCAGTCGATATGCGTGCGCAGACCAATTTGTCCGTCATACGCATCCATAAAACGAACCAATAGCACCGCGAGCTCGAGTGGCATCTACACGCCCCCAGTCGGCTTCCCAGAAATAATGTGTTTAAATATAGCGAGCATACCATTGAAGGGCGGACAATCCTTCCCCTTTTTTTTTTTGCGTCGGAGATCGGAGAATAGAAGCTTATTTGAATTGAAAATAAACTAGCTAGGAAATCAATTTGGCTAAGGAAATTTGTGAGTTTCTGTAGTACTACTAAGTGATATAGTTAGTTTGCAGGCTTTTCTATAGCAATTATTGGTTACGAGTTTGGATTGCTATGGGCTACAACCCTTAGCATAAACTCTTGAGGAAGCTCAAGTGCAGCTCTTGTTTACATATAGTTGCCAACCTTCCCGGTTTTAACGGGAAATCCCTTTTTTTTTTATCATTTCCCTGTTTTCCGCCTGGTTGAAGGACTTTTCCCTGGGTTTTTGTCTAGACACTGTTACATAATCTTACCTCAGCGCTCTGATTGGTTGATAATAATACTCAGGCACACTCATTGGTAAATTAAAATAGAACATCCACTGCATTCAGCTAGCTTGAGCCTCAGGCACACTCATTGGTGGATAAAATAGGAACATCCACTGCACTCAGCTAGCTTGAGCCTCAGACACTCATTGGTGGATAAAAATAGGACATCCACTGCACTCAGCTAGCTTGAGCCTCAGACACACTCATTGGTGGATAAAAATAGAATCCACTGCATTCAGCTAGCTCAGCAAGCCTCAAGCACATTCATGGGTTAATTAAAATACAACATACACAAGGCTACCTGCAAGTGAATTTATCGATAATAATTAATCATATTCATTGAAATTTAATGATATTCATGGCAGATATGGTTGGTGTGTGGTCTTTTCCCGGTTTTCTTCTTCTGAAAGTTGGCAACTATGTGTTTAGTTGCACACTGAAGTTAAAATGTATCCCCTTTTGACTGCACGAGTGCTGAAATCGAGGTATTTTTCCGAGTAGTATTTAGCAACACACTGAAATAGCAGTATATTTGTTTTTTCAAGCGTGGTAAAGAGAAATAATGTGTTTTAGCGGTTCTAGTCAACAGCTATCGTACACACCAACCTCATCCTGAATTTAGGCAAAACAGCGAATTTGATAATCGATCCCGTTATCACAATTTTGCTATCTTGCTATCTAGCTATGTCCAGCTTTCTCCTAGCATCCAAAATCTTGCTCTTTAACTCGAAAGTTCAAGCCAGATCATCATTACCAAGTAAAATAGTGACAATTGGTACTTGTACAGGGAAATGGCCATGACTTGCAGGGGCATACGTTTCTGAGAAATCTCATATTTCCTGAAACCTGCAAATGAGTTTCCTTAAGTTGTGCATGACAAGTGCAGGTAGAGTGTACTGTGAGTTGCCCTCTACTGACAGACACATAAGTTACGTATAACAGGCAAACTTTTCACTTGAAATTCAGTGTACAAGAAAGAAAACAAGGAAATTAACTTATCACAAGAAAACCTATTTCATAATTAGCTTAATGACAGCACTTAGACTTGTGACTCCCTTTGAATATCTATGAAAAGGAGTAAGATGGAAGCAAGTGAGACACAGGCAAATAAACGTAGAGACGTAGGACCTATTTCATGCATGAGTGACTAAATAATGTAAATTGGTAAGGATAAAAGATTAAAGAAGAGTAATGTACTTTTTGTTAATAACTTGCGAAGCAGGCTGGCCTTGGGGATATTTGTTTTAGCTATTTACATTTTCAATCACCCCTTACAACCAATATCAATTTATGAGAGCTACTGAGAGATATGATTACCTCTCCGGTGTAGTAATGGTGAGTATAGTTAGACTACTTTAACTTCTTTGCATAGGAGCCCCTGAAAAACTATGCTACGTCGAATTCAGTTTGTTGTTAAATAGCTACTGCACTTGGCCACTTTTCAGTGTATTGTGAAGAGGGAATATATTGATTTCGATTGCAGAATGCTGATACACTACACTGTTATTGTTTCAAATATAATTGCTCTCTAAACTTATACAATTAGTTAGCAGCACCCTAAAAAGGTGCTCCAATTATGAAATTTCAACACTTGCTGTAGTCAAACAGCGTCAAAACCATATTAGTGTAGTAGACCGCCTGCCTCTTAAACTTCACACTGAATGTTGCAAATTCAAAGTACCTTTTTGTAGTGCTGTGTCTCAATACTTCCTTTCTCCATATAACAATCTGGTTGGTAAAGGGTCACCTTATTGAGACTGCATATGTAGCTTGCTGAGTCACACCACTATAATACAGAATTTCTGTCGTGTTTTCTTTTAACCGTTCGGTATGTATGTATGTATGGACATATATGCGTGTGTATGTATGTGTGTATGTATGTATGTATGTATGTACTTATGCATGCATGTATGTATGTATGCATGCACATACAGATGTACATGTGTATGTACGTATGCATGTATGCATGCATGTGTGCATATATGGATGGGCATGTATGACATAATGGTATACCTAGTGATGTGCTTGAGCACAAATGGCATGCAAGTCTATGCACAAATGAAACACTTCAAGAGAATCTGTCAGTCTATTTCTAAAAGTATAAGTATTTAGTCGTAGTTACCATTATATACTTAGCTAACACTACAAAATTACTTTCATATCTCAATTTTCTGAGTACTGGTATTATCTGTAGTCTGTCATTCTGACTGTCTGAATTTCCAGTAGCTTTTAACAACAAGCACTCACAGCTACTACAAACGACCTAGTTTTAGAAATTATGTCTGGTAAAGCGTCTCAATACCATAGTAACCATTTGCCATAACATTTTGCGACTTAAAACAACAACAACAAAAAACAAACAATATATATATATACAAACAACATGCTGTTTCATTACCTCACCAATTAAATTAATTGGCAATGGACACTGATGTTGTGTCAGTATGTTTTTCAATCTGACTAGAATATAATGTGTTACTTTTTGTTACAGAATAGCTATGGAACCATATTCTCCTGAATACACTGTGATAATAAACTGCATGGATAAATTAGAAATAGCACTGAAAGATAATAGAGATATTGTTCATTTTCTTGAGCGTAATTATATCATCAATAAAGATATTCATGACTATGTATTGAGTGCTACATGTCCACTAACACCATTGGAAAAGTCAGGGAAGCTGGTGGTAAAAATACGAGACAAAGTTGAATTGAATGCACAGAATTTCTATGTTATATTGACGGAATTTCAGTCCCACAGAGAAACTTACAAGGACATAATTCATATCCTTTTATTGAATATGAAGGAACAAGGTATTGATGTACCAGCACATGATAATACAGGTGAGTATTTGTTGTAATAATTATTATACCCCGCCACATAGTGGCGCTTGACGTATTGCAAAGTAAGAATGCTGTAGCACAAGTTATCTTGCTCAGTTATCACTCTCTACCATTGGTTAAGGTTACATAAGTTTCCCTCTCCTACTCTCTTTTTTTCTGAACCATCTGAGATTTTATTCTAACCCACCTCTCCTATCTTCAGCTCTTCTTCTTGAGTCATGGAACCCCCTTTTACTTTGTCTATCTCATCTGCTTCTAAATTTTTGTCCTACTTTGAGAAACTTTTGTCTTCTATTTCTACTCGAGCCTTTCTTTTAAAACCTAACCACCACCTTTTCTCATAAATTCCACCCACTTTTTAGTTATAATTAATCTCTTGCCTTTTTGCCTTCTCTTCCCTTCCATTTTAAACCTATACTGCCTTACCTCGCCGTTTCCATCAGTTACGATTAATCGCCTTTTACCTTCTCTTCGGTACTTTCGCCTTCTTTTATGAAACCTACGTCACCTTCCATCGTCTATTGCATCCACTTTTTAGAAGTAATCAGTACATTATACTAACTGTGGCGACACTTTACTTAGCATAATGGGACGATGCTTTACCGAACAGTACAAAGCTCATGAATTAGTCATGAATACATACACCGTCGTCGGTCGTCGTCGTTGTCTTTACTGACACCCAAGCGTATTATTATATAGATACTATGTATTCATGTATTTAAAAGTTGACAATGTTCTCCTCTTATACAACTATTGTATCACAGTACAAATTGTAGGTAATGAAAAAAAATTATATTTGACATTTCTGTTATTGTTAGTAAAACCAAAGAGAAGTTTGATCAACATATTTCAACTAGAGAATCAGTGATTAATAATAATAGTAATAATAATAATAATAATAATAGTAAGGAGCGTAAATTGCCCATTCAAAATTGTATGGGAAAAATCGCTGTTCGATTGAAATCGCATGGGGAAAGTGAAATAGAGCATAACTAAGTGAAATAGCACGGAAACTAAGTGAAGCTAAGTGAATTACCACATTAGTCAAGTGCAATAGTACAGGTAAGTGCGCATGCCTGCAGCGTTAACCTCAATGAAGACCTTTTTCCAAATCGCACTCTGAGGCCAAAAGAGATAATGCAAGAAAATGTTTTGCTCATGTGATTTCGACCTGATTGTTTGTAGTCAGAGCCTCTTGGCATGTACGCTGAGGGTTAACTTGAAGTTGTAGACATTCAGCTCTGTCTGTTGTAATCACTTTAACATGAGGGTCTAGAATAAATTCTTAGGGTCAAATTAATCCCAAAACCTTCCAATTATTTTAGAATTATTCTACTGTTCTTCAAAGATACAGTTATCTATATAATAATACGCTTGTGTGTCAGTAACGACTACAACTGACGACCGATGGTGTGTGTATTCATGAATAATTCATGAGCCCAACACTTCTGCAAAGCGGCGTATTTACATGAATCGTTCAGTAGAAAGTGATTAATTGTAACTAAAATGCGGGTGTAATAGTAGTCTAGTGGTGTCTGACCCACATAATGCGCAAAGCGCGGGGAGGGTCTGGGGACATGGCCGTATCAAATCTGTTCTAGACTAGAGGAATGTGTAAGTGGTGAATTCCCCACCTCCTTTATACCTGAATTTCTACAAATTACCATGATTGTTAAACAGAATGTTGAAAGGGGGGCTGAATCGTAAAGTAATTTCTATTTGTGGTTGAAAAGGGCTACTCTGGGTAATGTGCTAACAATAATTGACCGCCGGAATGTATGTGCGGCGGAACAGGACTAAAGAGAAGGCAAAAGGTGACTAACTATAAAAAGCTGTTGGAATCAGAAAGAGAACGAATAAATGCGTGATATTAGCTAATTATAACTAAAATGCGGGTGGAATCGACGGTAAAGGCCGCTTCGGTTTTAAAATGGAAGGCCAATGTACGAAAAAGAAGGCAACAGTTTCGCAAAGCTCAAATCCACTATCATGATAATAGGACAGAGAGATTCAGAAGCAAGAGAGGAGAAAGGGCTAAAGAAAAAAAAGGTTGGGGATAAGAAAAGCTGAGATTGTTCAGAAAAAAGAGTAGGAGAGTTCATGATAATGTGATGCTAAAATACTTAGCTTTTTGTTATGACTATATTTATTTTGTTTAAGAATTGATGTGATAGGCTTCAAACAGTAGTGTAATGTTTTCTCCTATCTTTCTAAGCACATTAATAATAGCAATTATTATTGCACCTTCCATTTGTGACAGACAACCCGAAACCGATCAATGATGACGTTATAGTATCTTCATTTAGTGGCGCTCCTGATGAAGGTAATATCAAAATTTTAGTGTTTAATATTATTGTCTAATACACTTGGCATTTGTTTACAGAGCTTATTGATTTACAAGAACAAGTAGAGTTACTTGAAGATGAGTTTGCTGATCTAGTTACTAAATTTGTATATTATCTAGTAAAAACCGGAACCTCAATCCACGATGTTAAAATGTATATTAGATTTATTCCACGGTATGTTGGTGCAAGTATCACTCCATTATGGCTTAAACTCAAACCTGAATTGAAACATATTACAGAGATCGATGAATTTGTGGAGATGTTAAGTTTAAATCTATGGAACTTTCTGGACTATGAAATGTTAAAATATTTGATAATGAAATGTAAAATCCCACATTTGTCACAAGAAATAGAAAGCTATGTTAAAAAAATTAAGGATTTTAAGCGAACAACATTAGTCGTTCCATTTATCAAATGTTGGAAAGGGCGGCATCAAATGGACGACATCCCAGATTCTGTGGTTGAGCTCACAATCAAGTTTGACATCAAAGAAGATATCACTAAGTTTACATTATCTCGTTTGGAAGTCTTGCGAGATTGTATTGTAAATAAATGTGTGCCAATGCTTTCCCACTTTGCATCTGCAATGTACTATTACAAATTTAGTGAAGGAAGTATATGCGTGTCTTGGTTGTTCCCAGAGAGATTTTCACTTGTATTGAAAAATAGAATACAAGATATGTCATTGATACTAGAAAAGTATCATACATTATGGGTGAAAATTAATGAAGAATTCATATACTTACAAAGCACAACCAAGTTGTGTAAGTTATAGATACTTTATTATTTAACACTTAATTTTTATATAAATACTATATTATCAAAAATATTTCAGTTTTTACAGTAATATAATTTCTTACTGTGTTATAATCCCAAATAAATTATACACTAAGACTAATTCAATGTGACTAACCTAATCACTCTGTTATTGCACCATTTGCAAGATGTTATTGTATTTGTTTATAAATAAATTCTGATATCAGGATAACTATTTGAATAGCCTAAACTTCAGCTACATGGTACAAAATATATAAACTTGATGGCATCTGCTGACCTTGGGTTGCTAAACATATTGAATGGTAAATTTATTGGAAGGATTGTAATTGCCTCACATTATACAAGCTGATTGACTGCTCACAGTGAACTTACTTATATTCATGCAGATCGATCTACATCAGAAAAATCACTTACATCTTCCTCTGCTTCATCATTCAGTGCCAATACTCTTACAAGTAGGTATCTCAGTAATAAAATTGGTAACATATTTTCATATTTTATTCCACTTTATATTATTATAATTTCGCATTATTTGTAGGCCGACGTTTGTCAGAAGGCAATATTTTCACTGCTACGATTCACTTTAGTCCAGCTGGTAAGATACTTATAACATCCATCTTATTATTCTGATCATGTGTTAAGATTTTTGAATTTTTATCCAGAAAAACTTCCATTGAACAACCCAGTATGTCTAAATGCTTTGCAACAATCTGAAGCTTCATCATTTGGTAAAGTTATATCTTACGCTCAGAGATAAAAAAAATGAATAGCCATGTTTTATGAATTATAGCTTCAGAAACTTTGAGTTCATCGAACAGAGAATTCAAGATTCTAGACGTCAATATTGTAAGTACACAATTTATATTATTTGTAAGCTTGCAAAGTTAGCATGCCCGTAGCCAAGGGGGGTTCGGGGGGTTCAGAAAATAAAAAATAATCAGTGGTTAGAGCACTGGTGGCTAAAGCCAGTGGCCCTGGGTTTGAATTCCCGGCGACAACTAAGATTTTTTTCACATCTTCCCTTTCCTTTTTATGAGAAAGTATCAATCTAATATTATTATTAAATAATTAATTGTTGTAACAATAATTATTATTATAGGTGTAATTATTAGTTATTTTCGGGCAAATTCTACATAATAATACGCTTGTGTGTCAGTAACGATGACGACGGTGAACAACGGTGTGTATATTCATGAATAATTTGAAAGTACATAAGAGGAAGTAAAAGGTGGGTGGAATTGGTGAGTTAAGGCGGTGTATGTTTAAAATAGATGGGAAGAGAAGGCAAAAAGGCGAGCGATTAATTGTAGCTAAATAGCAGGTGGAATCGACGAGTAAAGGTGGGGGGTTAGTTTCCAAAAGGAAGGTGAAAGAAAGACAAAAGTTTCTCAAGTATGGCAGAAATTCAGAAGCAGGAGTGATAGACAAAGAATAATGGGACTTCATGACTCAAGAAGAAGAGCTGAAGAAATGAGAGGTGGGGTATAAGAAAAGCTCACATAGTTTAGGAAAAAAAAGAGTAGGAGAGGGAAACTTATGTAACCTTAATTAGGGATAGAGAAAGATAACTGAGCAAGATAACTTGTGCTACTGCATTCTTACTTTGCAATACGTTAAGTGCCACTATGTGGCGGGGGTACTTGCTAGTTTATAATAATAGCAAATTTTCTCGGTTCTAACAGCCAATATTGTGTTAATTAAAACTTAATTTCACATAATTAACATAATATTAGCTGTTAAAACTGAGAAAAATATCTATTGCTGTAATTGTTGTTAAAAGAAAAAAAATCACAAATTCCAGCAGCAAAAAAAAGAAGCTTTACTGGTTTGTGCCAGACAATTAGAACAAACATGATATGACGTTTGCATCAGTTTTTGTTTCAACACAATTTATTTTATATAGGAAACATTTTTTTCACAAGAACAATCCTTACAAGAAATTTGCCATTCCATTAAAGAATTTAAAATCTCAAGTAGTAATACAGCAAGCAATCAAGCTAGCAAGGGTCTTCTGGGAACCACCAACAAGATTAGTGTTCATGATGCAGCTCTGTGTGGCAATCTGCAGATGGTCAAGCGTTTAATAGTTAATTCGAGCGGCAAATTTTTTACTGTTAATAACAAAAAACAAACTCCATTACATTTGGCAGTGATAGGTGGTAATACGGAGGTGGTACAATTGTTGCTAATGCTTGAAGGAGCTAATGCTTTACAGGCTGACAATAATGACCTTTCACCATTCCATTACGCAGTCATTCTTGGCAACCTTGAAATATTTAAAGTGATAATTGAATTTACATCTAGTACTACTCCTCTCAGTGAAATTATGAAACTTACAACATTAAATGTGAAAGGCTTATCAGCCAGCATCTTCCATGTTGCCATAGTGACACAGCAAGCAGACTTTATAGTGTTTCTGTTAAATTATTTGCCTAATAAATTGTTAACAGATTCACTAACCCTATCTACTCTACATGGCAGCATATTCGAATTACTGCTTGATACCAACTGCTTCAGTTCAGAATGCCAGCAAACAGCTCTGTGTGTTGCAGCAGCACGAGGTCAACTAGGAGTAGTCCAGTCTTTACTGAACATCCATCACTGTGATGCATTCTTCAAGACTACAGATGGTCATACTTTACTGCACTGTGCTGCTATGCATGGACAAAATAGTGTAATAAAGTATCTGTACAATTACACTGATATTCCTGACAGACTGGATGAACAGGAATGCGATTCTTTATTAAAACTAGCCATTAAGCATTGCAATCTTGAGGTGATTAAAACTATAACTGATTGCCACAGTTCTTGCTGCAATGCCAGCATTGGGTTATGCGTAGCATGCAAACAGGGTTATTTAAATGTAGCAAAGTATCTCATAGAACACTGTCACAGTGACCCTCTCTATACAGATGAAGACAATAACACACCACTGCATCTAGCTGCTCGTTCTGGCAATCTGGAATTAGTCAAATATCTTGCAGACAACCATCACTGTGATGTTAACATGAGGGGAAAATATGGAAGAATGTTACTTCATGTGGCATGTATCAAAGGGCATTTAAATGTAGCAAAATATCTCATAGAACACTGTCACAGTGACCCTCTCTATGCAGATGAAGACAATAACACACCACTGCATTTAGCTACTCATTCTGGCAATCTGGAATTCGTCAAATATCTCGCAGACAACCATCACTGTGATGTTAACACGAAGGGACAATATGGAAGAATGCCACTTCATGTGGCATGTATAAAAGGACATTTAAATGTAGTAAAATATCTCATAGAACACTATCACAGTGACCCTCTCTCTACAGATGAAGACAATGACACACCACTGCATTTAGGTGCTCACCTTGGCAATCTGGAATTAGTCAAATATCTCGCGGACAACCATCACTGTGATGCTAACATGAGGGGACAATATGGAAGAATGCCACTTCATGTGGCATGTATAAAAGGACATTTAAATGTAGTAAAATATCTCATAGAACACTGTCACAGTGACCCTCTCTCTACAGATGAACGCAATAACACACCACTGCATTTAAGTGCTCACCTTGGCAACCTGGAATTAGTCAAATATCTTGCAGACAACAATCACTGTGATGTTAACATGAGGGGAAAATATGGAATGATGCCACTTCATATGGCATGTATAAAAGGGCATTTAAATGTTGTAAAATATCTCATAGAACACTGTCACAGTGACCCTCTTTCTACAGATGAACACAATAACACACCACTGCATTTAAGTGCTCACATTGGTTATCTGGAATTAGTCAAATATCTTGCAGACAACCATCACTGTGATGTTAACATGAGGGGAAAATATGGAATGATGCCACTTCATATGGCATGTATAAAAGGGCATTTAAATGTAGCAAAATATCTCATAGAACACTGTCACAGTGACCCTCTCTCTACAGATGAACACAATAACACACCACTACATATAACTGCTCAATCTGGCAATCTGGAATTAGTCAAATATCTCACACACAACCATCACTGTGATGTTAAAAGGAGGGGACAATATGAAAGAATGCCACTTCATGTGGCAGTTATAGCAGGACATTTAAATGTAGTAAAATATCTCATAGAACACTGTCACAGTGACCCTCTCTCTACAGATGAAGAGAATGACACACCATTGCATTTAGGTGCTCACCTTGGCAATCTGGAATTAGTCAAATATCTCACAGACAACCATCACTGTGATGTTCACATGAGGGGACAATATGGAAGAATGCCACTTCATGTGGCATGTATAAAAGGACATTTAAATGTAGTAAATTATCTCATAGAACACTGTCACAGTGATCCTCTCTCTACAGATGAACACAATAACACACCACTGCATTTAAGTGCTCACCTTGGCAATCTGGAATTAGTCAAATATCTCACAGACAACCATCACTGTGATGTTAACATGAGAGGAAAATATGGAAGAATGCCACTTCATGTGGCATGTATAAAAGGACATTTAAATGTAGTAAAATATCTCATAGAACACTGTCACAGTGACCCTCTCTCTACAGATGAACACAATAACACACCACTGTATATAGCTGCTCAATCAGGAAATCTTGAATTAGTCAAATATCTCAAATACTTCCACAGTGATCAGCTATTTACATACGACGATTCTTCCATACCACTGAACATAGCTGCTCGCTCTGGCACTCAGGAAATATCATTGAATGAACACATAGGAATGCCTGCAATACTTATAAAAAAACATCGTGCTGAACAGTCTCATTCTACTCAATCCCATGATATTAATAAATAATATACATATTGTCCATCTCAACTGTAACTACATTATAACAAATGTTATGCTTTTTTGTATTCAAAATGTTTTATATATTTAGTGTGAATGATAGCATGAAGCTAATGAATATAAGTAGTAGGAGAAATATGTATTTTCTAGCCATTTATTTAGCTACTTTGAGTGGAAAATTTTTGTACCTACATTTTTGTACATTGAAACACAATGCATTACACATTTATGTGCAATGTGGCCTCAACATTTCGTTTCTTTTCTATCCGTGTGAAAATCCTGTATAATCAAGAAGATTCATCTAAATTGTAATTTTTCTTCATCGTTTCAATTTCTGCTACTGCTCACAAAATACTGTAAGGCAGTTTAATACTACTCTAGCTAGCTATCAATAAGTTAAAACAATTTGTGCTATTTTTAACTAATTCAGGATTAAAAATTTCAATAACTTAGATAATTAATTAGTATGATATCCATCAGTACTTGTAAGACTGAGAAACTGGTTCTGTATACAGTGATGACATATTGTGAGGTATATGAAATGCAGTACATTTAATGCTGATAGCATCATATACAGCCTAAGTATTAACAGCTTCACAATGGTGCTAACTGATGTCACCTAATTCACATTGAGCAGGGCTGGTCTAGCCAAGTGGAATGAAGCTGTAGCAAGAAAATGTCAAGCTTTGAAATGTTTTATCATAATAAACATTGTACCTGGTATAGGTATAGAACTCTAGGAGGAAGGTGTGTGTGTGTGGTGGGGGGGGGGGGCATTGGTACTAATACTAGTGGTGTGCTTGAGCACAAATTGCGAGCGAGCCTTAAACTACACGATTGTTAAATGATTGATTTTAACAACAAACACTCAAGCTACTAAAATAAGGTTGAGTTTTTAAATTAAGTTAATGCGGTAAAGGGGTTTCAATTCCATAGTAACTGCTCCCCGCAACTGTTTGAATTGAAAAAGAAGCAACAAAATCAAGTCACGTTATTTAAAAAAAAATTTGTGATATTCTTAATAGTAGTTGTAATGCACAATACTTTCACTCACTGAACATACCTACGCAAGACTTACCTTCGTGGTTAGTCTAGTGGACAATGAAGTTTAAAATAAGTGCTGTTGAGTAGGGCTTATAATTGTGACAAATAGCGTATTAACTTACCACCGCCACTAACTCGAATAGAAAAGGAGCTCCAGTAAGTTTTTGCACCCGCAAAACAATTCGAAAGACGTTATGTGCAGAACGGCTGATCCTCACCTTTGACCTCACGCAATGTCTTTGCGCGCGCTCTTGTTGCTCTACAGTCCCGCAGTTCTTATCAAAAAACTCATTTCATTGGTTAATCAAATCATGTGACCAATTATAGCGCCGCGTGTGACCAATATTATAGCGCCGCGCAAGGGCTAGGGCTAGGGCTAGGGGACCAATCAGAAGAATTCTTTGATAAGAACTGCGGGATGGCTCTTGTTGCTAGCTTTCACCTTCGACCTTTGTGGAAAGTTGTCCTTGGTGACCCTGCAAGATTTATTTAGGAGGTGGTTCGTTAGGTTGGTTGCTCGTTGTTGGCAGGCTTGGCTGCATTTGTGCTACCTGTGAGTGATGATAAAGGAGAAGAGGACTGCAACGGCAGGAATTCACTTATGCTATGTGATAACAAGTAAGTGTACGAAATACTGTGATGTGTAGTGTTTAATAGATAGCTACGGTAATGAATTGTATTTAGGAGTTTTGCAAATTATTTGACATGACAAAAAAAAACAGAGTTTTCTTTAAACACCTCTCCCCGCCAAACTTGTAAAGCATGTAACTGTCTGAACTAATCATTTCTGCTGCCAATTCATTGCTGAAAGTGTGGGTTATCGAATACAATTTTATATTATTATAGTATGAATATTATAGCACGGGTAACAGTGCTATTAGGGATCAATAGCACTCGTAAAGCAATTGAAATAGCACTCGCCGAGTACTATTTCAATTGCTTTACGAGTGCTGTTGATCCCAAAAGTACAGGTTACCCGTGCTATCACTCGCTAATAGTAGGCCATCTTTCTTTTTTTTAATCATTTACTTGTAGCTACACTGTATCAGTCACTCACTATCTTTGTATTTCAGGATTAGATTCCTCTGGAATTTCGGTTTCAACCTATGGCTCCTCTTAAAATGTTGAAAATTTTCCGTCTAATATGGGTAGAGCTTCTGTGGTACAGAATGACATTGTCTCCAACTAGAATCTCTCCAACTGTACATTTCCAAGGTTAATACTGCATGCACGCACACTTATCCGTATTATTTCACTTAGCTACTGTGGTATTTCACTTAGTTTCCACTTAGTTACTGTGCTATTTCACTTAGTTACGTGCTATTTCACTTAGTTACGCACTATTTCACTTTCTCTGTGCGACTTCAATTGAAGAGTGATTTTCCCACACATTTTTGAATGGGCAATTTACGTGCCGTACTATTAAATTTAGAAATTGTTGTGACAATACGCCATCTGACAAGGAATAGTCTGAGAAATCATTAACAGAACAAACTCAAAACCTGTTTCATTTTGGTTTTCTTCATATACATGTTCCATATCATCGTCAGGAGTGGCAGTAAACACTCGGCCACTGTAACTAATGAAATGCCCCCCCCCCCCCACCTCCCTAGTACTTTAGTGAGATTGTGTTGTTGTTTTTTCCCATTAGTGTACTGGCAATTTTTAATTAACAGTGGTATACATGATGACAGTGGCTAAGGTGTAAGGCTAAGTAGGAAAAATAAATAATACAAAAAAAAAAAAGAGAGGGGGAAATTTTTATTCTAAGTCTTGACACAGAATTACATCTTATAAGGTGTATTGCATGATTAACTTTAATGTCGATTTCCCCCCCCCCCCCTCCCCCATTCACATTGTCTAACTTAGCTCCCCCTTGGGTTACAAGCCGGAAGAGCCCTAATGATGATAGGGATAATAGGGTGTTGAACTTGTCTACAATCAGTATGGGTCATGAGATCCTCAGAAGTGTGTCTAAGAGTTGGCCAGAGATATATTTATCGTATTGACAGTGGTTAGTGTGCAGCAGTTCAATATGATGGGATTTCTTGGATAATACTTGTTTGATTAGGTATAAACATACTTGATTATTAAAGTTCAATGTTTGTTTTTTTAATAGCAGCCTAAAAGTTTGATTAATAAAAACATTTAGGTATGACTAGTGGTTTGAACTTTAATAATCAAGTATGAATATGATGGGATCGAAGTCAACGGCTTCTATATCCTGAACACAGCTGATGTCTTTTCTAGTAGGCCTTCACTATGTATATAGAAATTTGTAAGTACTGTAAGTAGCTGCAGCCAACAACTCCACATTAGTTCTCAAGATGTCTGGTCGAAAAATTTATTTGAAGTGAGAATTCATATCAGGTGGATTTATTGAAGTTAAATGGGGAACAAAAACAATTGCGGCCGCATTAATGCAGCCACGGAAGTCGATCACTTTAAAGAATCATAAAAAATACAATATTAAAGCTATATGTGACAGCAGCAAGCAAGAGAAGGTTTGATTCAGTTTATTTGAATGTTAGAAGTGAATGTCATACTATTCTGTGTTGAAACAAAGTTGGGTTTTTTCTATAGCCTTACTTTATACATTAAAATAGGATGGGAAGAGAAATGTATTTTATTTATCACTTTTAAAAAGTCACTGATGAAGGCTACATGGAGCCGAAACATTTGAACTATTATTACAGATACTACAGAAATTAAAAATAAATATATTTTAGTATGAAGCTGTATATTTTTATGTAATAATAATGAATATTTATGTAATACTTAATTAAGTTATTTTACCATCACTTCATCCTTCATCTTAATTCTGGTCGTAACTTGTGATACCTAAATTTTAATCAGTGAATGAGTATTGATCAAAACTGAATCCTGTCATTCATTAGTAGTGTATGCCTGTGTGTGCAACTAGTTTCCTGTGTATAGGAATGTTTCTTCTATAATAGAGCTGACGTTTCTTCCCTGTCACTAACCTCTAAAATTAATGTTGTTGTGGTTTTTTACTAGTCTCGCGTAGCCAGACCCTTTACCAATCGCTACGCGGGAAAAGGGTCTTGTAAACTGACATTGAGCAGTTTGTTCAGTTCCCCTCGCTAATTGGGGAGACCGCAAACAATAGGTGACGTAATATCCTGTGAAGTAAGACTGCTAAAACTTTTGCGCGTATAGTATTTCTGCTCTCCAACAGCTGTGTCAAAACTCTTCCTTTAGGTGATGCCATTAGTTTAAGCAGTGACTTGGCCTAGCTTTTTAAAGATATCTGGAGTTGGAAATTTCGCTTAGTTGTTGCTTTGTGCACAGGCCATTGTATATGCCATGGTACCTTAGGTTTTTGTCATGCTTAAAGGTGAATAATGCTAGCCAAGAATCAGTATCAAAGTGCCATTAATTTTTAACCGGCAGCATTTCCTAGCATTGCTTTGCACAAGTAACATTTCTTCATGGCAATACAGAACGAACTCTGCCTACTGATCTGTACAATTCACGCGCCTGAAAATATTTAATGATTTACACCCACACTAATTGAACCACAGTTAACCACTTGCTGACTAAGCAAGAACAAACTGCTCTATGTCAGTTTACCAGACCCTTTTCCCGCGCAGCGATTGGTAAAGGGTCTGGCTACGCGAGACTAGTTTTTTACCACACTGTCTTGACCGTTCCATTTCTGCATTATACTACAGTATGTGTTCATGCATGCCTCTACCTCTTGTTGTGTTACAACTGACTCCAATCTAGAGATCCAGAACCGCCGTGTTAGTGAATATTTTTAAGAGACTATACCTCTCAGCTAGAGTTTAATAAACTGTTTCTAACAATTTCTTGGTGGGATCAGCTTGCAGAGTATAAGTTGAATTTCATGATTACGTTTATTCACTTCAATGTGTTTTCTTTTTCTATTGCTTTTCCTTGTAGTGGGATGGAGTGGGTGAAGCTGCTTTCGATGTCTCTGACTTAGACTAGCTGTGAATGATGGCTCAAGAAGTGTCAACATTTGATCATAGAGTTACCTGACATTGCTAAAGTGATGGCAAGGTGAGTGTTCTCTAGAGTGTGTTTGTAATAAGGAAGTATTGATTCCAATAGGTCTACATTGCTAGAAGGTATCACCAACACTCAGAGCAATTAGTGGCTCTGGCTAGCTTGTTGTGGTCACCTAGGACAAAAGTGTGTGTGTTTGTGTCAATAAATATACATGTAAATATGTACGTCAACTAATGTTATCAGATGTCACTGTATATGAGACCAGTACTATCGCAAGATGTTGATAATCTTAGGTAGGACGCTTGGTTTCCCTCAGTTGGAACATCTCTAAAAATATTCCAGTCTGCGGAACGTTTTAGTTTTTTTAGAACCTTTTAGAGGAGCCCTGCAATGGCAATCAAGTGTGGGCACATCTGAAAAATTTTTCAAATTTTATCCATCTGTGTCTCTGGCTTGTAATTTATAAGCACATTATTTATTCCTGACAGGCTTTAGGATCTATTTTGATCACGTCATATTTAATCTCGCTTTACTGGACCCTTTACCTACTGCTATGCGGCGGGTAGGCTGACATTAAGTAGTTTGTTCAGTTCCCCTCACTAATTGGGAAGACCACAAACAATAGATGACATAATAAGGTAGTATATGTGTGACGTAAGACTGCTCTAACTTTTTGTGTGTGTTGTATTTCTATATGGCTGACTGAGTTGAATAATTCATGTGCCATGAAATATCTTAGTGGTTATTCAGTCATTCTCGGCTGAAATAATTATTGGCTGTTAGAACGAGAAAAATTTGCTATTATCTTAGTGGTTTTACCCACAGTAATTAAGCCCACCATCACATCACCCGAGCCCAGGTAAAGGTCGGCAGAGGACCTGCTAATACTGCGACCATTCGGCTAAGCGATCATGTGTGGGGTGTCACATGTGGAGCAATGGCACCCGGGCCACAAGTATATTAGTCCTGATAGCCACTGTTCTCAGTGCTTGTAGCCTAAGCCTAGTAGCTACCTGTTACTTCCTTGCCAGAATGGCTGGTTCACCTGGCACTATTAGCTCTCTAAGGATGGCTGCTCATCAGTGGTGGTATTATTTAAATAGTAAGGGGCTGGAGATATACACTACTGTACTCTATGTAATTAGCTTTCTGTAGGTCAGGTTGGATTAATAGGATCTAAATCATCAATCAGTGGTGAATGGCCTTCATTGATGCAATCAGCTGAAAATAGGAGTTCTATGGCTCGATAATACATGGGCATGCTGCTGGTCCATTTGCCTTGCTTAACTAGTACAGTTATGTTAAGAGTTGGACTCTAGTTCTAATGCTGTTACTCTACCCAACAGTTGCAATCTCTAAATCACGAAATCATGCTGCCAACCCTCGTTATGATCAGGCGTAGGCCTTCGTTACAGGTGTTGGGTGCATTGCCGGCTCCCACTCTTCTTATTCAAACCTTCATGCAAAAATTTATGATCATCATTGTCCATTGCATGTTAGTAACTATGTGCAGTATTTAGTAATGGCCGTATTGCCAAGATTGGCTCTGTCAAAGTGATCAGTATTCTCGAAAGCTTGGAAACTCCTGAATCAGTCAGGTTGCATGCTGTAATTGATATTTATGCTGACATGAGAGTGTTACATGAGAAGGGAGGTGGAGCAAATAGGGGTTACATAATGAGAGAGATTAGAGAATGAACTGTAGTGCTGGATGTGTCTTGGGACTCATAAGCCACACTACACTATTGCCAGTGTGGCATTATAGAGAGCATGGGTAGGCGGTTCTAGTACATATAGTTAGATTTCCACCAAATAAAGGTGTGATGGTCTGTCCGGGGCCCCTTTGAAAGTGTCTATGCAGGGCACGCTGCCCTTCACTCTATTTATTCTCACACTATCACAGTCGCTGCCTGTCTATTCTCACACGATCAGGCTCTCTGCCTGTCTATTCTCTCACTCTTGCTGCCTGTCTATTCTCACATGATCAGGCTCTCTGCCTGTCTATTCTCTCACTCTTGCTGCATGTCTATTTTCTTACTCTCAGGCTCACTACCTATGTATTCTGCACTATCAGGCTCACGGGCGTCTATTCTCTCACTGTTAGGCTCGCCGCCTGTCTAGTCTTACACTATCAGGCTCATATTCTCTCACTATCAGGCTTCTGCCTGTCTATTCTCACTCTCACTCAGGCTCGCTGCCTGTCTATTCTTCTTACTCAAGCTTGCCTGTCTATTCTCACACCAGCAGACTCACCGCCTATCTATTCTCACACTATCAGACTCACTGCCATCCATTCTCACTTGCAGGCTTGCTGTCTATCTATTCTCTCTATCTGTTCTCACACCATCTGGCTTGCTGCCTGTCTATTCTCACACCAGCAGACTCACTTCCTATCTATTCTCACACTATCAGACTCACTGCCATCTATTCTCACTCCATCAGGCTCGCTGCCTATCAGGCCTATCTATTCTCACACTCAAGTTACTGTCTATCTGTTTTCACACCCAATGCTGTTAAGGCATTCTTGCTCTCTAGCTCACCAATGTATTTGTGCACTCTCGGGCTCACTGCCTATCTATTCTCGTACTCAAACTAGCCACCTATCTAGTCCCACACCCGATATCTAGTTCCAACTATCAGGTTCGCCACCTATCTCGCACTCATGTGCTGCCTTGCCACAGCCAGACTCACCACTGGTGTATTATCATGCTTGAGTATTGTTCTTGTTCTTACCCATCCTCACACTCAGACTTGCAGCCAGTCTAGTTGCACATTATCATACTCTATCTGTGCACTCTCAGACTCACTGCCATCCAATCTTTCACTATCAGACTTGCCTACCTAATCTTGCACTGACGCCCAGGGCCTATCTATTCTTGCATACACTATCAGGCTTGCTGCCTATGTTTTCTCAAGCTTGCTCCTTAGGTATTCTCAGGCTCACTACCTATCTATTCTCTGGCTCACTGCCTATGTATTCTCAGGCTCACTGCCTATGTATTCTCAGGCTCACTGGCTATGTATTCTCAGGCTCACTGCCTATGTATTCTCAGGCTCACCACCTATGCATTCTCAGGCTCACTACCTATCTATTCTCAGGCTCACTGCCTATGTATTCTCAGGCTCACTGCCTATCTATTCTCAGGCTCACTGTCTATGTATTCTCAGGCTCACTGGCTATGTATTCTCAGGCTCACTGCCTATGTATTCTCAGGCTCACTGCCTATGTATTCTCAGGTTCATTGCCTATGTATTCTCAGGCTCACTGCCTATCTATTCTCAGGCTCACTGCCTATGTATTCTCAGGCTCACTGCCTATGTATTCTCAGGCTCACTGGCTATTATTCTCTCGCTGCCTGTGTATTCTTTGAGCTGATGGAAGCAAATTAATTTAATATTAGAATTCCACCATGTGTTAAAAATGTTACTGCAAACATGTCTTGTATCTATATCAGAAAGGCCAATCTTCCTGTAGCACATTGCCCATTTTTGTGAAATAACATGTAATGTACGTGTATTACATTGAGCGACCAATAGTTTAGCTACATGTATTACAAGTGCAACATATGTAGTATTCTTCAAAATACTCATGTAAAGATGGTTCTGATGTTTTGTACTGCTTAGAAGTTTAGTAGAATCTTTTACAATCTATCTTTATTTCGCTCTCTGTTAAATTCTCAGGATTAAGCAAAACTATCTCAAACTGCAAGAAATTATTTGCTCACATGATTACGACGTGACGATAGGGGGACCAGTTAGTACCCTATGTGAAGCCAACAGCGCCATGTTTTCTCAAACTTTCATGTTTTCTCTGACTGCCAGAACAACTATAACATTACATTTTATTTCATCATTAGTATTCACGCATTCTTATTTGTTCTTATTTTCGTGTACCGTCGATTGTCGTGCATCGTCGATGTTCCATTTTTTTGTTTATATTTATCATTTAGAACACTGTCATTGACTGTTCTTACTGGAACTCTGACGCTACCATACCCGCTAGTGGGTCTTCACTGCACTAGTTACTCTGTTTCTGCTTGGTGTAGTGCGTGTCAATAGACTACGCTGGGATCAAGTCCTCAACTTGCTGGATAGTCCCTCTTGTACATGCACACTGAGGGCTAATAATAATAGTAACAAATTGTAAAGATTTCGTGTGTTAATATTAACTTATGTTCTTCGTTCATCAATCACCAGCGTTATTCATTTAAAATCATATATGAAATTTAGTTATTTTGAATGTAAATTCAATACAGACCACTGTGTGTATGTATTGCTGATACATTTGTAGTTGGGATTTAGTTTGTATTGCAAGTAGGCATTGATCTTTATAAGGATCCACAACACCTTGTGTATTGTATATCAGATAGGATTGCAATCTTCACTTTGAATCTCTCTAGTGAGAATGTTCGCGGATTCTACATCATCAGTGATGTGTTCCACCTCAGTTTATTTCTCTTATTATAACAATCTTGTTTCAATACTCTATACTTGTATTATATATGCCACTTAATTGTTTTATTTACCCCGCCCTTATAATTGTTATATATTTTTTGGTTAAAATGGCCCAGCTCCCCCCCCTCCCCTGTATGAAGCCCTGACCAAATACTGGCATATGCTATTAAAGCTATTAAGTATTTAATTGGTGAAAAAATAACTAAAACTGTTTCTTATCATTTAAATCTGCACAGTGTGTGGCTTTATCTTTCATTAATGTAAAAATCAACAACAGATAGTGATATCTGTTGTTGCTTTTTGCATTAATGAAAGATAAAGCCTCTTGAAAACGAAGTGTACCAATATATCTGTTGTTGCTTTTTGCATTAATGAAAGATAAAGCCTCTTGAAAACGAAGTGTACCAATATATCTGTTGTTGCTTTTTGCATTAATGAAAGATAAAGCCTCTTGAAAACGAAGTGTACCAATATTACGGTCACTAATGATTTCTGCATTGTTTGATACCGAAAGGGGGACACACCTTTCCCCCTTCTTTAAACTAAATTCCTCCACCCTCTTCTCAGCTGAGTTTCCCTTTCTTGTGAGTGAGTGATTTGTATGAGTAGAGATTTACACTTAAGCACAATTTCAGAAGTCACAGCTGTCATGGGGTTGAAGAAAAAAAAAGGAACTTTATATTGGATCACTATTTAACTACAATTTGCTTTTGTAGTATGGTTACTAAGTGCTGACTGAACACAGAGCTCTGTGAGACACTATTGCTTGTGAAAGGGTTGAATTATCGTGATTATTTCTCGCCAATTGACACCGTCTCTACTAGCATTATTAATTTATCCATAATAGTATCACTTGATGAAGTTATTTGTTTTTTTGTTTTTTTTCCCAGTTAACCCAATTAATGGGCATCTGTGTAATTGAGTGAGGAAAAGGAGATGTTAATTAGTAATGCTACCACCTGCTCCTACCCTTTATCCTCTGCTCAGCTTTTCCAAACGCCTCTGCTATAGTTTTGCATTAAGTGTTTACCTGATTCATCTATTCAAATAAACCATCTCCCCCTCTCCCCCGTAGTCCCACAAAGTTTGGTTTTAAAAACTCCCAATATTTATGATACTGGCAGTGCATTTATTCTCTCTGCTACAGGCTTCTTCAGCCCCAAGTTTAGAGTAGGGGAAGGAACTGAAGTTTGTCAGTGTGTCTACATATTTTTTCAAAGATATGGTTTGAGTGGCGTAGGAAGTGGGGAGGGGAAGGGGGGGGGGGGCATAATATTTTGACACAACTTTAAAATGTGATTTCTCGCATGAACACCTGCAAACCACAAAAAAACTTGCCCTTAGAGCCTAGTCTCGCGTAGCCAGACCCTTTACCAATCGCTACGCGGGAAAAGGGTCTGGTAGACTGACATTGAGCAGTTTGTTCAGTTCCCCTTGCTAATTGGGGAGACCGCAAACAATGTGTGACGTAATATCCTGTGACATAAGACTGCTCAAACTTTTGCGCGTGTAGTATTTCTGTGCACAACTCTCCAACAGCCGTGTCAAAACTCTTCCTTTAGGTGATGCCATTAGTTATGCTAAGCAGTGACTTGGACTAGCTTTTTTAAGATATCTGCAGTTGGAAGTTTCGCTTAGCAGCAAAATACAGTTGTTGCTTTGTGCACGGGCCATTGTGTATGCCATGGTACCTTAGGTTTTTGTCATGCTGCTTGCACAAGTAACATTTCTTCATGGCAATACAGAACAAGCTCTGCCTACTGATCTGAACAATTCACGCGCCTGAAAATATTTAACGATTTACACCCACACTAATTGAACCACTTAACCACTTGCTGACTAAGCAAGAACAAACTGCTCAATGTCAGTCTACCAGACCCTTTTCCCGCGCAGCGATTGGTAAAGGGTCTGGGTACGCGAGACTACTTAGAGCCCACCCATACCGAATCATCTTCCTACACCACTGTTTGCATTGCTCTTAAATTTACTACTTTTGCATTGTTTGTAACAAGAGGAGTCCATCTGAATACTTTCTGACTGGCAAGCAACACCCCATTTTTGTAATTAGAGCAAAGTTTAGTGAAGCCATCCAACATTTTGATGCCATTTGTACAGGATCCTGATAGATATGAGCACAATGTTGCAATCATAAGTACTGGTACTCTCTGTATCACATGCACATACATGAACAACTGTGGCATGTAAAATCATTGAGAAATGATAGTTTCAATTATTACAAATTATTGTATCAGCCCATGAGTAAATTGTAGAGCTTTTGCTGCTATGTCTGTACAAATTAAAGTTTTTGTTGTGGGGCTCGTCACACCTGTTTCCTCATGTACAAACTCATATATTGTATACACTTACACATGTACATGTGTGTAGTATATAAAGTGCCATTGTGGTCTCTTTCATTCATCTTAGTAAGAGGTACTTTCTTGCTTTTTTTTCCTTCTTACATTCATAATGTATATTTAGTTTTCTAATTAAGCATTCCTATTTAATGGTTATTATTGAGACCTTTATCAAGTAGAGATGAGCAGTGTAACATCAAGTGCTGTACTGTACTGTACTGTAGTGAAAACAGCATTGTGTTCCTGAAAGGAGCACTGGACCTTTGGTAACATGTAATTACTTTCCCTTCTTTGTTACAGGTTTGAGATGCAAGAGTGTCCAAGGAATTGCCATGGATACGTTTCCAATGACGATTCAATCCTTGTTTGAAGGAAAATCTACTGGAACATTGAGGACAACTAAACTTATCACTGACACTGTCATAATCCAACTCTTTAAGAGCTTCTTCATACTGGAAATTTACAGTATTTTATTTTTATGGAATAGTTCATCAGTATTTTGTCAATGGCATTGGGAATGTTATACTAGCTTACAAGCAGACTGCATTTTCAGAATAAAGTTGACTAACATAGTACTCAAGGTTTCTTCAGTTAGTGACCTCTTAGTGCTGCCTTGAGTCATCACGTCGATCGTACTTAAGTTGTATTTAACTAGTAATACAATGCTACCATTTACTCTAACACATTGGAGAAACATTTCTATGAACAAATTGGGGTGGGGAAGGGAGGTGGGGGAAGGGAGGAGGAGGCAAGTGAGATGCATGGACCCAGGAAAAGTCGACTTAAGAATATGTGTCACCAGTATAACATTTGCTTCAACTTTTAGAATAAGCAGTCACGCCCAAAATTGAAGCAACACCCTTTGATTGTTGTGTGAACAAGTATTTCAGCGAGCGAGCGAAGCGAGCGAAGCTGACTATCAGTCGTGTTCAATTGAGATTTCAGATATATATATACTAGTGATGTGCTTGAGCACAAATGGCGAGCGAGCCTAAAGACTATACTATACGATTTTGACTTCTATCAACACTGAAGCTACTGAAAATAAGGTCCAGTTTTTAAATTTAGCATACAGGGTAAAGGGATTTCAGTGCCATAGTAACAACTCTCTGCAACTGCTTGGAAAGAAAAAAACAACAACAAAACAATACACGTTATTTAAAAGTTTTCTTTGTGATATTCTTTAGCTAAGTAGTGGTTGTAACACACAATGCTTTGACACAACTGGAAATGCACCTACACAGACTTACCTTCGCGGTAGTCTAGTGGACAATGTATTTTCAAGTAAATACTGTTGCGCACGGCTTATAACCATGACAAAGAGCGCATTGACTTACCACCGCCACTAACTCGAATAGAAATGGAAGTCCCTTAAGTTTTCAAGTTTTAACTGCACCCGCAAAAGAATTCAAAACGGTAAACAATTCAATTTCTAGGGTGACACGGGTACTGATCGATAAACCAGAGGATTCTGTTTAGTGCAATTTGGGACGGGGTCGACCACATAACTAACACAAAAACGCGAGGGTAAAAGTATAAAATGACATACATACGTCCATACATATATCTAAACTAGTGGTGTGCTTGAGCACAAATGGCGAGCGAGCCTTAAACTACACTATTGTTAAATGATTGATTTTAACAACTAACACTCAAGCTACTAAAATAAAGTCTAGTTTTTAAATTACGTATGCGGTAAAGTGGCTTCAATGCCATAGTAACCACCGCAACTGTTTGAATTGAAAAAGAAGCAACAAAATCAAGTCACGTTATTTAAAGTTTTTCTTTGTGACATTCTTAATAGTAATTGTATCGCACAATACTTTCACACAACTGAACATACCTACGCATGACTTACCTTCGTGGTTCGTCTAGTGGACAATGAATTTACAAGTTAATGCTGTTGAGTAGGGCTTATAACTGTGACAAATAGCGACTAACTCGAATAAAATGGAGCTCCCATAAGTTTTTGCGTTTTAACTGCACCCGCAAAAGAATTCAAAGCGGTATACAATTCAATTTCTAAGGTGATACGGGTAATGGTCGCTAAACTGGAGGATTCCGTTTGGTGAAGTTTGGGACGGGGTCGAACGCGGAGCGAACACTGACCCTCCGTATTTTTGTGTTCGCTCCGCGTTCGACCCCGTCCCAAAATGACATACATACGTCCAAACAATAAATAAACAAACATCCCCGATTTTCGATTGTGTTACCCCTGTAAGTGTCTCGCTCGCTACGCTCGCTCGCCAAATATACTAGTGGTGTGCTTGAGCACAAATGGCGAGCGAGCCTTAAACTACACTATTGTTAAATGATTGATTTTAACAAGTAACACTCAAGGTACAACCGCTCCCTGCAACTGTTTGAATTGAAAAAGAAGCAACAAAATCAAGTCACGTTATTTAAAGTTTTGTTTGTGACATTCTTAATAGTAGTTGTAACGCACAATACTTTCACACAACTGAACATACCTACGCAAGACTTACCTTCGTGGTTCGTCTAGTGGACAATGAATTTACAAGTAAATGCTGTTGAGTAGGGCTTATAACTGTGACAAATAGCGACTAACTCGAATAGAAATGGAGCTCCCATAAGTTTTTGCATTTTAACTGCACCCGCAAAAGAATTCAAAGCAGTAAACAATTCAATTTCTAAGGTGATACGGGTATAGGTCGCTAAACCGGAGGATTCTGTTTAATGAAGTTTGGGACGGGGTCGAACGCGGAGCGAACACAAAAATACGGAGGGTCAAAGTACAAAATGACATACATACGTCCAAACATATATATAAATAAACAAACATCCCCGATTTTCGATTGTGTTACCCCTGTAAGTGTCTCGCTCGCTACGCTCGCTCGCCAATTATATGTAGGTATGTATGCGTACGTCAAAAAATCTCGCCCGCGCTTCTAATTACGTATATTATATGTAGGTATGTATGCGTACGTCAAAAAATCTCGCCCGCGCTTCTAATTACGTAAATTAGGTAAAGCGTTCACAGTTCCAGTATTTTTCAATTAACGAGCACGGAGAATCCTGCTGCACTACCTTACCAACTTTGTTTCAACCAAAAAGTTTATAGCTACTCTCTTCTTGGCGAAAGACTGAATGGCAAATTGCCAAGCTGCGCTTCTTTGCCACTGCTTTCGAAGTTTATTCAGGTAATTCTGTTATTGTTAACTCTTCATGCCTAATCATTGCTATTATTTAGTGTTTTCCTTCACAAATCATCTTTACCTATACTCATATAATTCAGCGACGAGCGAAGCGAGCGAAGCTGACTATCAGTCGTGTTCAATTGAGATTTCAGAGGTATGTACAGTGCTTCCAACTTAAAGAGTGGATTTTTTGAAACTACTGTATAGACCCTCACTACAGTCATTACATACACATACCTTTTCTTCATCATCCCAATAATGTTTACAATAGTAAAACTGCCTGTTTAGAGAATGGAAAACGGAGAACAGAACTTTTCTCATTCACTCTAATACATTTTACGCCATTTTTTTTGACGTCAAGATTTTGCGGTAGTTCGTCATTAAACGTAACTAGTTAACGAGCTAAGGTCGAACGGTTATTTCCCTGAGCGGTAAGATGGGACTTTCCTTAACTGCAATCGGCTGTATGGATTCTCATCGTTCTACCAGCAGCAGTAAATGAAGTCTAAATCAGTCACAGAATTGTTGGCTGGTATATTACTAACTTGGAGCCAAGCCTATCCAAGAGGTCCTCTTTTTCAAGAGCTGAAGAAAAGCTGAAGGAGTTTAATACTCCCAAGGCTCCCAGCATTCGGTATTCTGACAACATCAGGGCGATGCAGTTGGAGTCCTACGGGTTGTGCAGCTCCAGACGGAAGCTAAAACGCTGGCCGCGATAGGCAGTAACGCCGTAAAACTTGATACCTGCTAGGGCCTGAGATACAACCGTAGCTAAATCAGCCATACCCGTGCAACAATTAGCGGTAAACTGGCGCCCTTGCACAAATACGCATGCGCTGTTTTGTGACGTCGCGTTTACGTGTACTATAGGCCCACAATCCGCTGTAAACGTCATCATTTGATGACCCTTACCGTGCATAATTTTTTTTTGGTGAAAAACAGCCTCAACTCACTTAATTTTCAAGGTATAGCTACCAAAGTTATACATAATAATTTTAAGGCAATTTTACATCATGTGTCAAAATTTTAGAGATATAACTCAATAAATTCAAAAATCCTGGCTTAAACACTTTTTTTCTTAAAATTTTAAATATTTCAAGATTCAAATTTCGTGTGCCCACAAAATTAGGCTCATATGAAACTTCAGGTATTAAAGTATCAGTATACCAAGTTATAGAGATAAGGACAAATAATTTCTCTTTTTTCAGCTTAAACACTTCCAAATCTTGAAGCTCCCAGTTCCATCACCTATAACCACAAAAATAACCACAAACCCACAAAATTGTTTTGTCTGTATGTTAATATGACATTAATGTATAATAATACAAATTTTTAGCTTTCTATTACACATACTTGAGAAATTATAGCAGAACCTTAACCAAAAAGCTAAAAAATCCACTCTTTAAGCTGGAAGCACTGTATGCGTACGTCAAAAGTTTTCGCCCGCGCTTCTAATTACGTAAGTTAGGTAAAGCGTTCACAGTTCCAGTATTTTTCAATTAACGAGCACGGAGAATCCCGCTGCACTGCCTTACGCAACTTTGTTTCAACCAAAAAGTTTATAGCTATACTCTCTTCTTGGCGAAAGACTGAATGGCAAATTGTCAAGCTGCGCTTCTTTGCCACTGCTTTCGAAGTTTATTCAGGTAATTCTGTTATTGTTAACTCTTCATGCCTAATCCAAATCATCTTTATATTTACTCGCTCGCCATGCATTTGCGCTATTCGAGCGCACCACTAGTATTTACTCGCTCGCCATGCATTTGCGCTATTCGAGCGCACCACTAGTTCAGCGAGCGAGCGAAGCGAGCGAAGCTGACTCTCAGTCGTGTTCAATTGAGATTTCAGATATATATATATATGTAGGTAGGTATGTATACGTACGTCAAAATATTTCGCCCGCGCTTCTAATTACGTAAGTTAGGTAAAGTGTTCACAGTACCAGTATTTTTCAATTAACGAGCACGGAGAATCCTGCTGCACTGCCTTACGCAACTTTGTTTCAACCAAAAAGTTTATAGCTACTCTCTTCTTGAAACAATTGTGAAGTCTTTGTCAAGCTGCGCTTCTTTGCCACTGCTTTCTAAGTTTATTCAGGTAATTTTGTTATTATTAACTCTTCATGCCTAAATCATTGCTATTATTTAGCGATTTCCTTCACAAATCATCTTTACCTATACTCATATAATTTACTCGCTCGCCATGCATTTGCGCTATTCGAGCGCACCACTAGTATAATTGGCGAGCGAGCGTAGCGAGCGAGACACTTACAGGGGTAACACAATCGAAAATCGGGGATGTTTGTGATTTGTATTATAATATGTATGGACGTGCGTAAGGCATTTTTGTACTTTGACCCTCGCGTTTTTGTGTTAGTTCGGTTGTCGACCCCGTCCTAAACTTCACTAAACAGAATCCTCTGTTTATCGATCAGTACCCGTATCACCCTAGAAATTGAATTGTTTACCTTTTTGAATTCTTTTACTGGTGCAGTTAAAACGTGAAGACTTACAGGACTTCCATTTCTATTCGAGTTAGTGGTTAGTGGGGGTGGTAAGTCAATGCGCTCTTTGTCATGGTTATAAGCCGTGCGCAACAGTATTTACTTGAAAATACATTGTCCACTATACTACTGCGAAGGTAAGTCTGTGTAACACAGGTGCATGTCCAGTTGTGTCAAAGCATTGTGTGTTACAACCACTACTTAGGTAAAGAATATCACAAAGAAAACTTTTAAATAACGTGTATTGTTTTGTTGTTGTTTTTTTCCTTCAATTCAAACAGTTGCAGAGAGTTGTTACTATGGCACTGAAATCCCTTTACCGTGTATGCGAGATTTAAAAACTGGACCTTATTTTCAGTAGCTTCAGTGTTAGAAGTCAAAATCATTCATATAAAAATAGTATAGTCTTTGGGCTCACTCGCCATTTGTGCTCAAGCACATCACTAGTTATAAAACTACAGTTGCAAAATATTGATGTGTACCCACAACTATTTTTCCAAGTGATCATGTACTAGAAAATGCTCGTGTAGCATTGGTTGGGCGAGCGAGCGAAGTTCTCGAACGCGAGCGCGAGCTGAGTTAAAAGTAACAGAATTACCTGAATAAACTTAGAAAGCAGTGGCAAAGAAGCGCAGTTTGACAAAGACTTCACAATTGTTTCAAGAAGAGAGTAGCTATAAACGTTTTGGTTGAAACAGAGTTGCGTAAGGCAATGCAGCAGGATTCTCCGCGCTCGTTAATTGAAAAATACTGGAACTGTGAACGCTTTACCTAACTTACGTAATTAGAAGCGCGGGCGAAAACAGAGGTCTCACGTACCCCATAAACAGATAAATAAATCGTTCTGGTATGCGCGCGCGTTTAAACGACGACGTACGACACGTTTAAAGGACGACGTATTCAGGATTTCCATAGACTACATCTTAGAGTTGCTCGCTCGCTTCGCTCGCTCGCCAAATATACTAGTGGTGCGCTCGAATAGCGCAAATGCATGGCGAGCGAGTAAATATATGAGTATAGGTAAAGATGATTTGTGAAGGAAATCGCTAAATAATAGCAATGATTAGGCATGAAGAGTTAACAATAACAGAATTACCTAATAAACTTCGAACGCAGTGGCAAAGAAGCGCAGCTTGACAATTTGCCATTCAGTCTTTCGCCAAGAAGAGAGTAGCTATAAACTTTTTGGTTGAAACTTAGTTGATTCTCCGTGCTCGTTAATTGAAAAATACCGGAACTGTAAACGCTTTACCTAACTTACGTAATTAGAAGCGCGGGCGAAATTTTTTGACGTACGCATACATACCTACATATATATATATATATATCTGAAATCTCAATTGAACACGACTGATAGTCAGCTTCGCTCGCTTCGCTCGCTCGCTGAACTAGCATGATTGAGGTGCTGCTTGGGGTGGGTCTGTCGGCGCAGCACACCACTAGTATAGGTATGTATGCGTACGTCAAAATTTTTCGCCCGCGCTTCTAATTACGTAAGTTAGGTCACAAACAGTTAGTTCCAGTATTTTTCAATCGAGCGCGGAGAATCCTGCTGCACTGCCTTACGCAACTTTGTTTCAACCAAAATGTTTATAGCTACCCTCTTCTTGAAACAATTGTGAAGTCTTTGTCAAGCTGCGCTTCTTTGCCACTGCTTTCGAAATTTATTCAGGTAATTCTGTTATTGTTAACTCTTCATGCCTAATCATTGCTATTAGCTATTTAGCATTTCTTCACAAATCATCTTTACCTATACACTTATATATTTACTAGGTGTTTGTGTTTGATTTCCTGTTAAAAGGGTTACACTGTGCACTACAGTTAGATGTAATTTCTGTCCTATTTTTCTGTATAAAGAGTCTGCTCCCTCGCCATGCATTTGTGCTATTCGAGCGCACCACTAGTATATCTTCATTATGAAACCAAAAATGCAAACTGTTAAGTACAGCTGATGGTGTGAGAGGAAAAATATTCATAAGCCTCACCACAACTTGCCACCTTACAAAAAAGAATATATATATATATATATTACAGAGAGAGAGAGAGAGAGAGAGATAGATAGATAGAGAGAGAGATAGATAGATATTGTGTTGGTCTGTAATAGTCAAGTAGTTGCAGGGCTTGAAAGTGGCATCAAACTGTACCACTCAATGATTTAATGATGATACACTAGTCAATAGTCAAGATAGCAGCTACCGCTGTGTCTCATTGTGTTGCTTTATTTTGGAATCATGAAAGCTAATTGAAAAATCTCTATCTGCATTTAACTATGGCAAATAAATAAGTAATAATGGTTATTCTGTTTATAGCATGTTTACAAGCTGAAGAGATATATATATTGAAATTTTGTGTATAGATTGAAATTTCACATCGCATCGGATGGCGAAGGAACTCGGGTCATGCATCATGTACCTCTTCTGATATTGGGACCACTCGCAATTTTGGTTCTGGCCAACTGGCATGTCAAGTTGGCTGCAGTATCTCCTTTTCTTTGGAGTTTTACTGCACTGATTTTGACGCGACTGAAAACTGGGTGTCTGGTTCTAAATCTGTAACCTATAATATCGGCTCTTCTGTGACACGTTTTGAAGCATCGTAAGATCGGAGGAGTCTCTATTCTTCACTTATTATATGTTTAGGGCCCATTTTAAATATTTGAATTTATAAAACGGTGTTAAAAAGTTTACGTTTCATTCTTCTGATGTTGATTTAAAATCTAATAAATATAACGATTTACTTAGTCCTTGGTATTAGTTTTAGATTTACAAAGATTTGATGTTATTGTGCAATGTCTGAATAATTTAAGGAACTAAATTAGTCATCACTATTTATTCATATTCAAATTTGATGTTTTTAGTTATTCAAGCTGCTGCTGGATATCACTAATAAGTGGTGGAAGCATAAGTTGGGAAGTTCGAGTTAAAGGAACTCTTTCACCACGAACAGACAATGGCAGAATAAATACTTCTCCTGTGACAGCCATCACTCCTATTGTTCGTCTCAAGCAAGGCTGCTCACACACTATCAATATCCCACATCAAGACGCTGACCAAGATGTTGTCAGGTGTAGATGGGCCTCAGGAAATGAGTGTGGTGGAATATGTGGTGCACTTGTGGGCTCATACTTAGATCAGGTAGTTCACTATGATTTACCAACGGAATTTTATTGCTTCCAAGCATTTACTTGCACATGTATAGGTACAAATTCAAAATAATAGGGTGGCATTAATAAAAAAAATAAACTCTCTGGCCTAAAAATACCCTAAATAGCTACTGTGTTGTAGCAAGTGAATACCTTCAGTTGATATTTTAGCACTATATTTAATTATGAAGCACCTAATCTTATACTGGTTAATTAGGGCCAAAGTAAAGTTCATCACCAATAGCTTCATAGTGTGAGTCTTTCAGGAAGATATTAAATTTAAAGTTAGTGTCTCTAGGAAGTGATTGTTGGGAATCAAGTAGCATGTTTTAATAGTAGTGCATTATGATGTAAATATTGTTACTCCAAATACCCTCATTCCTCCTTTTTTCCATTCCCATTTATACACATATCTAACATTCCAATCATTCGATCGTTCATTCAGTTCATCAATTTTTTAACATGTAGAACTCCTGTTCTTTGACCTATAACGCCACTGGCTCAACTGGATGGTATGGTGTAGCAGTTCAAATGGAAGATTTCATTACATCTACCAGCACAACTCCCCTGAGCAGTGTACCTATTCAGTTTCTTATTTCCATTTTCGCTGATAGTAACCCTTGCAGTGTGATTATAACTGCTGCTCCAAGTTTGATACTAGGAGAGACCCCACCACACGACTCCTGCATTCCTGTCCCTTCTGGTGGCACATACACTACAGGAATTGTGGCTTACTCTGGAACAGTTGGTGTCAGGTCTGTATATAAACTAGTAGCACTATAACAATAGTAAATACAATGTTACATACTCTGCTCGTATAAATCCAATCAGTTGAATAAAATTTTGTAAACACAGTAAGCAGGGACTATGTGTGAAAAAAAAAACACTTATCAGTTTATTATATTCCCACTGGACCTAAAACACAATGTTTTGGCAGGTAGGAGTTTCTCAAGCATATCATGTGGAATTATTTTGATATGGCACTTCTTTTTTATGTAATGGGTGGAATTTAGGGTAGACTTTGGTGACTATAGCTAGCTGTTGTTTATAAAATGCAAATCCCAAGTGTTTTTGCTATGGTGTTTTACTTATAAGTCTCAAGCGTGTTGCCTCTATTTTTTGGAATGAGGTGCATAATTTACTAACCCCAAGAGTATTAGCTATCATGATGTTGTTGGTACATTATTTGCTAACCCAAATAGTATTGGCAGTTATGTGTGTATGTGTGTGCATTTTGAGGGCGGAGAGTATGTATTTTATAGAATATTGTACAACTTTTTTTTTAAACCCAACAGTAGTAATAGTTATAATACACCACCCAAATTTTGCTGTGACTCATTTATAGGGTTTGTCTCTCACTGAAAAAAATAATCTAGCTTTAGAAAACACATATCAAAATTTTAATCATCCAAAAGCAACATCAGATATACATTTTTGGGTGCTTATATTGAACTATGAACTAGCTAAGTTCAGCTTGGATTAACTCATGAAGTGTAGTATCAATGTTGATTTTATATAAACTTTGAGCTAAAATTTTACCTACAAAATTAGATGGAATTTGATCAATCTAACACCTTTTAACTATAGTATATTTATACAGCATTACAAATTTCATTACATCTTCCCCAATTGGATTGATGCGATCTTCAGTAACACAAAGTACATTCAATTCTTCCTTGTACTATGTAAACGTGACCTGGACTCCAAGTGCCAATCAGATTGGTACACTTCAGATATTTTGCTTCCGTGCTCGAAATAGTGCAGGGTAAGTGAAGTTTATTCTAGAACCACATACGAAATGGCTTCAATTAGTTGGCAATGTATGAACTGACATGTAAATGGAGATGTATGAATAAGCAGAGTAGATAAATAGACAGGTGAAGTGGATAGACATTAGACAAGCAAACAGGCAGGCAAACAGACAGACAGGCAGACAGACAAACAAACTGACAGACAGACAGACAGACTGACAGATGGAGGTTAGCTGTTAAAATGTATAAATTAGTTTAATTCAACCATATTGTATTGAATAATATCTTGGGTCAGATTATAGGTAACAATATTGTTGTGCATTATTTAGGCTTGAGTCAAGTCA
>WLWD01004427.1_pt1 | contig 36952 bp, 21 predicted proteins | sample 6712731 | NCBI WGS metagenome assembly WLWD01 (sample SAMN12718690, study PRJNA576275) | sponge metagenome | isolation source: marine sponge | host: Mycale hentscheli | place: New Zealand: South Island, Marlborough, Capsize Point | collected 2014-11-01 | reverse complement strand
AAAACTCGATCTGTGATTGACATAGTCAACTCATCAATAACAGACACCTTACCGAGATCATTCATACTTGACCTTTTAAGAATGATTTTATAAGTTTCAGTAACAGCACTGCTAAATCACTCGGTCAGATGTTTGTCCTTAGGTTATACACTTAAGTATCTCACATAATAATACACTGAATGTCCACCTGACTTTCAGCTTCTGTAAGTATAAGTTTTGAGACTTATAGTACTATGCTGCTTAGCAGCTTCCAGTTGAATATTCTGAAATGTAATGCTTTTTCTATAGCTAAGTAAGCAAAAGCATAGAGAGAAATTTACTTCACTCCACAGTCTGTTACTTGGGGTAGATAGACTGCGACAAGTGTGACAGTGGCTCAGTAAGTAAAGTTAAGGTTGAACTCACTACACAAGCACAAATGTTTTTAAGGCTACATAATATATTGAGGATTGCTAGTTATTCCAATACAATGAATGAGTACATGCTCAGTATTTACAACAGAAAAAATGAATTTAAGCCCCCACAACAATTCAGTTCATCCTAATAAATTAATCACACTATTTGTGGTTCTTGCTGTAGTTGAGACTTTTACTATAGGCTTATGTTTGTCTGTTTTCAATACTTACTTTGCATCTTCTAAAATTTGATTGTTCAAATAATTAGCTTCATAGTCAGCATATCTTTAAGCTTTACTTAAAAAATCAATAATCATCTCATTTTGGGAGGAGAATAACTTTTTTTCTGAATTTGAGGATTTTCTGTTTGAGCTGTTACAACTAGCTCTTGTGGGTAGTCCCTGACAATTGCTGCTACTGGATATAGACATTATTTGAGCATTATAGGGATTGCTGTAGTAAGATTGTAAAGCAGATTATTTACATTAGTCAGAGTGGATTCTGTTACTCAGAGTTTCAGAAAGGCTGGCTTCTTTAAAGGGAGACAGTGGTGGTTTAAATTTTATTTTTGTTGAAAGTGTAGATTATATATGTTGTACAAAAGTCACTAAAAATTAAGATCTCCTGTTATTATTTTCTTCAATATTTGGAGTTGAAGTATCCCCTATTTAGTTGCTTCATGCTTCCTAAAAACGTATTTCCTGAATTAGGTGTAATTTGTGTGATGTCATGTTGAGAACAGTAGTAGTCATGCTATTGAAACCATACAACTTGTAAATTGTTCATGATGATCTGATATGACCAGCACTAGCACTAGTGAGTCTACGATAGTGGAGCTAGTAGCTCAGATTCTTCTTGAGTATTTAGCCAATAATATTTTGCTACTGACACTGGGCAAGAAAGCTTGAGCTCTGGTGGGGAATGAGAGCCATACCACTTCTATGAAGCTGATTGCAAAGAAAAATGAATCTTCTAATGACACTCCTGATGATAATGAGGCCATTAAGATAATGAGATACTTCTAACAACAAACTGGCACAGAGACATGGCCTTATGGAGAATAGACATTTATTACTAACAGCAACTTATAACTATTCCTGGGTGCAAGTGTCAATGTGTTACAAAGCTTGTGCTTGGGAATGAATTTACCACTGGGAAACCCAACCAGTAAATGAACAAACCAATGATTGAAAACAAAACAGTTTGATTGTGTATCAGGACTTTATTCCTGTTTGTACAAGTGTAATGAGGGCAGAGACAGTGTTTTTTGAGTACATGCGATGATAATATTGGTGCTGGTTAAGTGTCACTTATTTCACCTCATGAATATGCAAACAGCAACATGAATGAAACTTTGATTCCCATTGTAGTATACATTTTATGGCAATATAGATTTAGCCAATGGAGAATAATGGTGCTTGGGATAAGTGTGGGAATTGTATCTAGTTGGACTCTGTACATAATTAAAGGTTTCAACAACAACAACAACAACAACAATCATAGTCCTATTGTACTTTCTCATGATACGGAATGAGTGACATTTCACCAGCACCATATTAAATCACCTGTATATTAGACTTCCCTGTGGCATGTTCATAAGCATTTGAACAAATTTCACAAGGGCCTCCACACATATGCTGTGTGTAAGAAGTGGCTATCCTGTATAAGGCCATGTTTCTGTTGAATCTTGTTGTTGAGTGTCATTTCAATATTCATTGTCAGTGGTATGGCGAGACGGCTCCAGCCCACTGAGACCCTCCATTATTATGCTACTGATTGTTCTCTGCAACTGGTTCATAAAGCATACAAACAAGACAAAATGTGGTATATTGTTTAAACCTAGTAATTCTAATCCTAATAGACTACAACCTTGTATTCTGACCATAATAAAATCTTTACCTCCACCAACCAATATTATTATCACTGCCATATTGGAAACTAGTCTAGCAATAACGTGGAACTCTCCCTTTGGAAACAACTATTTTCAGGTACAAATAGTGGAATTTTTGTTCTGGTTATTAAAATATTCACATTGATGCAGGTTGTTGCTGAACTAAACTCAACTTATTCAGTTGAAGCTATATTTAATTCTAGCAATGCTCAATCTTATGCTAATGGAACTTGGAGTGCCACATTGACTGGTCTCAGAGAAGGCACTAGATATAAAATCTATGTGACAATACTAGATGCAGCTTTACAGGATCCAATTATATTACGTTCTAGCGTTGTCTCCATTCTTACAGCATCCAGTACGTATGTTTATCAACTTTTTTGTTCCTTTTCCAACATTGTTGGAAGCAATTTCAATGTTATTAGACTAGCCAAACTGTAAATGTTATAATTTTTATGTATAAATTTCCATTAATATAAACATATCTTTTCTCATGAACTAAAATTGATTCAATATAACTTTATATAAAACATCATTAAAGTGTTGTTTTTATAAATTAAACTTAATTCAAATTTTTCATATGCACAGGCTAAGTAGCTAGTCAACATTTTTTGACATCGATTACATTATATCCAGTGATATCAAGTTTGTATATTTTTTTAGGTGAATTGTTTCAGATCGTCATTCATATTGGTACCTCCTGTAATTAATACACAGTAAGTCAGTATTATTTAAATTAATTATTTATTATATGTTATGTTTGATCAGAATGATAATCCATCAGAAAAATCTCAGGACATCATTTCTCACATTACATCAATATTAATAGAACAGTGCCACTGTAAAATTGATATGATTACTGAAATTATAAATGGAGGATTTCAATGCTTTGCCAACTCACCTGAAATTGTTACATACAGAGCACAATTTCAGGGCACATCAGAAGTGGCAGCACTCGATTGTGTACAAATATTGCAGCAATGGGTGTTAACAAAACCTTCAATAAAATATTAAAGCGCAAATTTAAAATTTTAAATCTTCTTGTCCAGTGTTAATTGCTTCTTTAAGGGAAGAGGAGTGTGGCTCTTCTACTATTACAACAATTAATACTAATACTCCTATTACAAAAACAATTACTAATGCTACTATAATTATCGTGTCTCTTGTTGGTGTAACTATATTAACTTTATTCATTATGTTTGCAGTAATTGTATACGTTAGAATAAAATATAGAGATTCATTAAGAAAGAATTCAGCTCAAAACATGTGAGTATAAACTGCATAAAGGCTATAATAACAGTTAAATTTAATATTAAGCAAGAAACACTTAATTCAAATAATTGTTGTTTGTTTTTAGATCTTCACAAGTGAAATTACAGAATTTTCAGCATCAACCAATAGAAAGTGAGGCAGTTCAGAGTAATGATCTCCATGAATATGACACTATTGATAATGTGGCAATAACAAGAAGTAACAATGTAGAAAATAACAAAGAAAAAGATATTTCATTTACACCATGTCAGGCATATGAAACTCACAAGTTTCCAGACAGTGATGCAACAAAAGCAAGTAACTTGAGTAAAATAAAGCCTATGGACAGTACAGATAGCCGAGTGCATGGAAGAGAAATAAACCAAAGTTATGAAGGTGTTCCCGATCATGTGGACAGAAATGTAGAGGATGCTTATGAACTTATTCAGAGCAATATGTAACAATTTCGTTTGAGAGGTTTATTATAATTGAATTTTAAAGAAGTAATTTTTGTATCATAATGTAGATCATATTAATAAGATGTAGACTTGTATTAGCCTTAAACTTTGAACTTTTATTACTATTAATTATGGATCAATTTGTCATAATAACAATTGTTGTAAAAATATCAATGTTTGTATTATGTGAACAGTTATGCATAAGAAGTATAGCTAAAGCTACATAATTAAAAATACAATAGCATAATAGTGATATTGTTGTTTAAAGTTTTTACTTAATAAATTTGGCCTACAACATAGAATCTATGCATATTATTAAAAGTGTGTTCTCAAAAGCAGTCTAGTGTTGTTTTGTTTCTTCAACTTATGAATTCCACTGAACTGCATCTGGATTATTATAATTATGTTAAACTTGTCTTCTGTATGACTTTTTATTATTTACAGCTGATTCTATCTACAAATGTATATACAAACATACTCTGTACATAATTAGAGGTTTATTTTTAGCAACAACAACAACAACAACAACAACAACAGTCACTAGTCCTATTGTACTTTCTCGTGATATGGAATGAGTGACATTTCACCAGCACCATATAAAATCACCTGTATTCATTCTCTCAATTCTCTATTTTGGACTTCCCTGTGGCAAGTTCATAAGCATTGGACCAAATTTCACAATGGCCACATGTGCTGTGTGTGTAATAAATGGCCATCCTGTATAAGGTCATGTTTCTGTTTCATCTTGTTAGAAGTCTCTCATTGATATGAGAACAATCATCAACATCAGGAATGTCATTTGAATAATCATTGTCAGTGGTGCACAGATATGTTTTGTTAAGGGGGGGGGGGGTTCCATATCGGTATGCTTTATTTTGTGATTAAATATTGTTCATGTGAGAAATCACCTTGTGAGATAGAGCCCCAAAATTATGGGGGGGGGGGGACTCCAGCCCCCTCAGACCCTACATTCCTATGCTTGTTCTTTGAAACTGATTCATAGAGGTATGGCTCCCATCCCCACCAGAGTTTATGCTTTGTTGACTATCATTAGTAATGGAATAGCATAGGCTGAAGACACAAAGAAGTATCAGAGTCACTACCACAGACTCACTAGTACTCATGCTGTCCTTCAAAAACTTGGATGTTGTATGTTTTCTATAGCATTTCTATATAATATGCTGACTAGAGTCGCTGTTCTCAACATGACCTCACACAAACCACACCCAATTCAGGAAATAAGTTTTCAGGATACAGGAAACCAATAAATGGGGCAAACTGTAAGTCCAAATATCTATACTTATGAAAGTATACATAGCTATATTCCATATAATTAAAATAGTTTGAAACCCTTCTAAGGGTTACATGTTCTCGCACTGAGTTATTACTATTTGCTTGTATTGTTGTACTTTAATTCCATATTACTATTTGTTTAGTAGCTTGCATCTCCTTTATGATTCCTAACTTAATTCTAACCCCGACAAACTCATAACAATTTAGCTATTATTATTAGTTAATTTAATAATGCAGTGAAGTCCTAACATTGGTTTGATTTTCTAGTATTTGATGTTCTAAGAAAATATCATTTTTATTCGTTTCAAATTAGAGTTTATAAGCATAACTTTATATTGAAGCTTAGCGTGAGAGAAATAGATTAAATATAACCACAACCAACTAATTAGTCAACTTTACAGAATAATTTTTTATTTTACAAAGTACTATTTTAATATTAAAGAAAAAAATTTACCTTGAGATAGCTATGTGCTATTTGAAGCACAAACAAATAATACACATCCAAAGTTATATTAGCAACACATTTCACATACATTAGCTGAAGTTATTGCTGTATATTCAACAGAACTGAAACCAAAGCAAACAACAACCTTGCTTTGATGATTGCATACGTTGTTTTGAATAACATTGAATAGTAGGTCATAATATCTATAAATGTACTAGTTGTTTTGTGTGTTACAGCAGACCCAATAGACTTCACTATACATCAGGTATGGCTAAATCTAAAGTATACAGCTTGTTGTGTTCTCGTTTCTACAATGTGTATCATGTAAGTAGTCAAAATATTCTATTCTGAGACACGGTAGCAATTTTTCTACTACCTCGGTGCAACAGAATTAATCTAACTGCAAAATTTATTAAAATGCCACTACTAGCAGATTGCATAAAAACTGTTCCTCTTGATAAAGGAGCATCATTTAATTTGTCATGCTCAACAATTTATTCATCCATATTTTTAAATTGAATGGACTTTAAATGGCAACGCATCAATTTTCCCTCAAATTGATTTTATTTTCCCAGAAGAAGAGAATATCACAATCCAGCATAATAGTACACCATTCTCGCTCCTAAATTTAGTAAATGTTCAATCTCAAACTCACGATGGAATATATGATTGTATTGAATATATATCAGAAAGTGATAGTACAAATATTATTGCTACTTATCAAGTGAAGGTGATACAACAAAGTCAGCAAACAGGTAAAAGAAAATTTAATGAGCAATACTAGAACACAATATTTATTAATTTGGTATCTCATTGCTGTACTAACCCTGATTAAACATGTCATCATTATAGTTTTCAGAACTGATTATCAGAAATAATAGGTTAGACTATTTAGTCAATAAGTTATTCAGTGTATTTGCTAAACTCAAGAATTCTTAAGTAGTAATTGATAACTATATTTAATTTTAAATATATATATTATACATTTATTGTAGCACCCATCAATATAACCAGTAACTCATCATTTTATTGAAGTGGAACCTGGAAATAGTGTACATTTAATAGTTAATATTTTATATGTTTATCCAAATTATACTCAGTGGCTAATCAATAATACTGCCATTATGAATTTACCATTTATTAATCAAACACAGAAACCTATCAGAGTGATACAAAAACGACAACTTCTATCTTACATTTACACTCAGTATATCTCAATAATTCAGGAATATTTAGCATTATTGCTAATATTTCTATAAATTCATCTTCTCTGAATTTCTCAATTGATATAATAATGGTAAGTAATATTTGCTTCAATAATAATGATATTCACTCCTTCACTAATCCAGCTGCAGCTGAAATCATTCCTGAAGATGTTAATAATTTGATTGCTGATGTGCTGGAAATGACATAGTTATAAACTTCACTGCAAGAGGTGTTCCCCATCCAATTATTTTTTGGAATCAAGTCACTAACTATTGAACTATTGACTTAGTAATATTTATGTCAATTTTTACTTTACAAATATATTGGCGGTGTACTGAACCAACTTATTTTATTTAGCTGGAAAATTTTAGGATGCTGCTTTCAAAAATAGAAAACTTTACAAAAAAAAACTAAAGTTGGAAATATATGATTGGTAAGGGAAGGGAGCCTCCCGCAATAATAGAGGAATTGAGACTTAGTTATCCATGTATTTTTCCCATGTTTAAACAGGTTTTATACAATAGACCATTTTTTAAATAGCGAAGTTTGAGAAGATGGCTAGCCTAACAATGTTGTTATATCGATATATACTCGTATCATGCAAGGATTTTTAATTGTTTATTACGATTTTTTTCACTAATTTCTCCATTCAGTCAGTCTATCAACAAGACTGATCTCTATATTTTCTTTAAACTATTAGCTGTGCCTCAATACTTTGTCTGCATCATACACAAAATAACTGGGTCAATGTAGTGATGTATTACTTCTATATACAATGATGTGGTTACAAGTGAAACTTGTGCATTAACTTTATGTTTATACGCAACATCAAGTGTATGGTGTATTAATATGCTTTTAGAATAATCATCCTGTGTAACAACAATGAGTTTATGAGTATTTCATATAATGAGGCATACTTGGTAAATTATCAGTGAAGTTTTCTTCAATTCAATTACATAAATATAACTTGCACATTATTTCTGTAACTATTATAAGAAATAAATTTAGTGAAGTTTATGGAGATTTTGGGGCGCTGTACAGCTCATCTCGTCTGTTTTGAACTATTATGTTTCTTATGCGCAGATAATGTACAGCAGATGGAAAACGAAAACTGTTGGGGGTTCTTCTATAGAGACAAGATTAAAAGCAGTCGATTCTACCTGCTGTGTCCCAAGAAATATTCTGACATTCTACAATATTCAAGACATACAGTCACTAGTGCATAATCAAAATGTGTTCCATCTATTAAAATGTAGAGCAATGTGACAAAAAGACATAGCTACATGCCACAAACTTCATCGTTAATGATAACAATTTAAAAAGTCTATATAATATCAATTTGTGATAAAAAAGATCTAAATAATTAATTTTGTAGTGTCTAAAGTTAGTTGTTATAGGTTCATAACTAATACTATTACATCTTACTATATGATAAAGCTTGTTTACTTGGAGCAATAAACTTATTAATATCATGATTAGTTTGTTTCCTGTAGTAAAAGGAGCTTAATTACTATATGTTAACTAATATGCCACACTTGTTTGCATCACTCAGGCCACCATTGCTTAATAAATTTTGATTGTGTGAAAAATTAATGACCATTACCAACTTGGGGGCACATGACATCACTATAGTATGTCCAAGTTAAGTTGGCTGCAAAAGGAGTTAGCTATAAAGAAAGTGCAGGAATAGAGTAGAAATATCAATTACGTAAAAGGTCAGTCATATACTTGTTATGCAGTAATATTCTTGTGTGGAGACCTTCACGCAAAAGATTATTACCTATAGGCAGTATTTTTGGCCTCGTTTAGTTTTATGAATTGGTGGGCGGTAAGCTTGAGAATTACCCGTGTAAGCTAAGTCAGTGGTCCTTTTACTCCTGCGATCACGACACATTGTGTATTCGTGGTTATTTATGGTGCGCTCCCATTGCTATATTACAGCACCAATTCTGACATTAATTGTTACTGTTTATAAAGTTATAGTAACACAATTTTGCAAAGTTATTCAATTAAACATTAAAAATACTTAATTATTTAACTAACTACTTCCAGTATACTTCATTGGAGCATAAGTCTACAATTCAATTACTTAATTGTTTTGACTGCAAAGTTTTTGTAACAATAACTCACAAGAGGATAAAACATGATTTGAATGTCTACCAAAAGTATACAATCAAATATTGAAGCTGTAACTAATTGAGTAGTATGAGGGTGGTTGGCTATAAATTCAGATATAGTCCAACCTCCTTGTCAGTTAGTCCTTTGTTGCATCCTACCCTGCACATATTGTGTACCATTGACTACTATATTTAACTACTCCAACTACTGAACCGCCTCAAGCTTCGGGGATAACAACGAAAGGAACATGCCTTAGCAATTCCATAGAGTAATTCTAGTGGCAACATACCTGCTGGGACTGGACATCTCCTGGCTCCAGCTATAAACTTGGGTTCAATTACTTAGTCTCGATCCAAAATCCCCTCAAACTAATATCCAGCATTCCATTTGTAATAATTATTTTGTCATAAATTTGTGTTCAACTTACCGCAATGTTGTACCAGCCTGATGGAAGTTGTGGGAGGAGAACTGGTATAGATGTCACTAAAGAATTGCTTTTGTTTGTGGGAAGTAGATGGTGGTATTGTTGATGAGACTAGATATAGAAGAGACCTCTGGTTCACTTTGTATGGCTGTTGATAGACTGTCTTTTGCTCTGTGGAATAACTCACAATATTTCAGGATGTTATTTCATACAGTACTGCTCAAGCTCATTACTCCTGTAGTTATAGCAACCAGCCAAACTGTTCAATTTTCTGAGGTTCTACAGCTACTTTCCTCTGGTGTACCCTGCTCTTTACCTTGCTCAATATGGTTAAAGCAGCTGCTAAAATATCAGCTGGGGGTGTGGGTAGCCCCTACAACCAACTTTACCGCTGTGAGTTACCCTTCCTCTAGTACTAACTACAGTAGGGAAGATTATTTAGTGTGGAATAAACCACTTATTACACTTGCCAGAGTGTTATGGCAAGATATTTCACCCACACTCTGACTCATGTAATAAGTATTATATATATATATTATTATATCAAAGGGATCTTAACACAACACCACACACACAAATTGAACTTGCTGTTCTCATAATGTCCATTAAAAAGATTCACAACAGTGCTTATTTAGGACTATAGTCTATTGTTGAGTAGGCCAGAAAAAAACTTGAACAACTTTTGAACAGAAGCAGCTACACTTCCCTGGTTTGCACAATTAGAAAGCTCAGCCAAAGCGGTTAAAAATATTTCCTCAGTATTCTCCAAAACCCAAGAGAAAGCGCTATTCCAAAACTCAATAAAATAGTCTATGGGAATAGAAAAACAAAAACACAGGTTTCCCAGCTCAAAACGCGCCCACTTTTAGTCACGCGGTACCACACAATTGATCACGAAACTGTCTTCATTAAGAATTTTATAAACAAATGAGTGGCTTCTTCTCAGAGTGCTGCGTTTTTAGCTTTGTATGGCGATAAGCTTAGGTTGCGAGTGGAAACAGGATAGAAGGAATGTCCTGTTGTCGTGTATGGTACAGGACCACCTGATAGGACGTAGATAAGATTATTTGTCTACCTGTTCAATAACAAATGCCATATAGTCCATATATTTCAGAGAGATAAAATTGAATTAATTTTACAAGTGGTCGGTTTTCTCATAGCGGGTCACAAATGCTGTATAGACAATATTATATTTCAGAGTGATATAACTGTCATTAAACTAGCAACTTGTAATTCAGCCACACCTAAGCTTTTTGCTGTTAAATTTAAATTTTGTGTTTGTCAAAGCTGTGTTTATTCCAATTTCTTTGCTTCACTACTAGATGCCTTTTATTATAAGGATTATGACCAACTCAGGCTGCACTCCACCTTTAACTCGAATCACAACTATATTTTGTATATGTGTTACTACTTAAAATTCTATCATCTCATCAACTTTCATATGTATATATATATATATAATTATAATAATTATTATAAATAAATGAAACAATTGATAATTTTATTTAACTAAAATTCTAGTACCGTAAGCTACAAGTTAACTGTGCTGTACTGCTGAATCCTGTGTTAGACCACAACATTCCAATATAAAAAGAATAAGCTCTTTAACACAAGCAACAATTGGATTCTCACCAATATGTGTGTGATAATTACAGTTCAAGATCAACATTATTGTGATGAAAACGGAACAGCTTTGGTTTTTTGTACTGCATATGGCCAAATAATAGCAACAAAAAGGCTGGGTTGATACTGTTATTCATGTTATTCATGTATTTGAGACCTGTGCTACATATTCGTAGAGATACAAAACCACTATTTATTATGGCGCATTTTAGTCTTACTTCAAATATCAATAGTGAGGTATTTTATCACGTACTACACAGTTGATGATATTATAGGTACACAAGTGTACCGAAACATTGCATAACTTTGTTATCACATGATTGAATAAGTTTATTCAATCTCACCTAGTGACTATAGCATTAGTTTTTGGATTTCTTGAAACACTGAGAGTTAATTATAAGCCAAGTAGCAGTGTTTTTATGGACAGAATAATAGTTTGGTTTGTATAACCATAGAATGACAAACTGCAACATGTTTGTGGGAGTGTTTGGTCTGTAATATATTTCTGTTTGTGAGGAACAACATGCTCTTCTCTTGGTTAGTTAGATTGTGTGTACTTGAAGTACTCTATAGTTATGTGTGGTTAGAAAGAACAGGTCATAATATGCAGTAAATAGGTATCATGCCTTAGATATAAAATAATAATGTATTGTAGTAAGAGAATGTATAGATGTATCACAACTGCACAGCAGTATTTTTTCAAAAATCATTGTATTATTGTGCTGCTTAAAGTATCTGATTACAGTATTAATTTTTGGTTTTAACATTAATAGCTAAAATTAATAAAGTTGAAAATGTGATTTTAATTTTTTTAATGTTCAATCATAAAAAATTTGGATTTTTTGTACATAAACATTGAAGTCTCCAGCTAAGCCGCTGGTCAATGCACCTTCATCTGCTATTGTACATAAAAGCAGTTTACAAAGATTAAGATACTCTCAGTATAGACATATCATACACACAGAATGATTAACAACACCCATGTATTTATAACCCACCCTTTTCTGGACTTACCACCCTGAAATTTCTTGCTAAAGTGCCTGGGTATATGTTACACAGTAAATAGATATAGCTCTAAAATTATTTTATTATAGCAGCATGTTTAGCAGAGTATATACTTGCCACAAAATTGTTATATAGCTTATCTAAACATACAATTGGACAAAAAAAACTTTTTAAGTGGATGTTACATTTATTTCTATTATCTGCACTTTTCATAAAGTTTGAGCTTAGCTTTATTATGCATGGGAGAAATGTTATTACTCCAGAATATTGTTATCATAATGTACAAATGTTGTTGTTTCTTGGGACAAGTCTGTTTTCAGTTTGTTACAATGCTGACTTGAATAATATTGGCCATATTATAATTTTTTTCATATAATAATTGTGCATGTTGTACATAATGATACATACACTGTAAGGATATGTATACAGTAAAGTCACATATTCGGGTATGGACTTATTATATGGTATTAATAATATGTATTTTGTAATATTCTATATAAGCGATTACATATGGCTAAATAGAAATTCAATTTTATGGCCACTTTTATTTAGTGTAATAAATTACAGTGCATCAAGTTTCGTACTATCCTATAGTTTGGGAATCTCCAACTGGTCCATTATTGATCTGTGGATATGAAAACTTGTATTGAGATTGTGATACTAAACCATCTGTATAATTTTGGGAGTGTTCAAAACTAACCTGCACCTGTTTACTGTTGCACTGTACTAGTTTTTAACTTCGATGTTGTGGTTTGGGATACAGTTAGTTTTCTTAGGCCACCTTGCGTAAGCTCTTGCTGATAGGTACTTTTTTAAACTATTTGCATAAACCATCGTATGCTTAACTGATATAGATGATGCAGCAAAAAATGGAAGTATTGTATGTAGTGCTACTTATTTTGTGTACCACAGGTGAGTATTAACTAATTTATATCATTTTTTTTAAAATCCAGAAAACCTAATTTGCTATAAATGTTAAAACTGTTTTATGTTCAAGTTCAACTTCATAGTCTTTCCAGCCTTGTCTAATTTACTATATCTAAATAAGGCATTGCAGCAATTCATGGTTTGGTCGTGGGATAGTTTAACTTCTCATGTTCGCTTTTGCTAGTAGTAGGTATAGGCTAATCTTTGAAATAGAATAATCACAAAAACTTATAGATCATTATATTTGCAGCATACTGATAAAATATGTAAGCTTCAAATACCTATTGTGATAAAAATGTAATATTGCTTTTAAAATTTTTAATGACTGTCAGCTTATGCATTTGTTAAGAATTTTTTGATATTTGATATTAAACAGAGCTCTCTATTAATAAACCTGTAAATGGCATTGTGATAAGGGTAATACAATGCTTATTTTTATTAAGGTATGTGTGTGACCAAACTGGTTTCATTTAAAGGATTTGTGTGAGCATTCAATTTAATGCACTTGTTTTTATTAATGAGAATTAATTGTTGCTTAAACAAATTCAGTGCTACTTTAATATAGTGCTTCCTTAGAATTGATATTTTTGGGTGAATATGGTTTTAACTGCAATGATTATGATAATTACTTGAAGTCATTGAACAGAGCTGCAATGAAAACTGTATTTTTTATTCTGAACACTTTGTTCATTGGTAACACTTGACAAACTTACCCAATAGCTCAAGAAAGGGATAGCTATGTATACATTAAGCATCCTTAAAGAATTGATATCAAAAAGTTAAGTTATAGTTGATTATTCTTAGACATAGCCATAGTTATATAATATTATTGCAGGCATTACAGTTCACACTCATGTATCAGTAACATCTCTCCCAGATTTAATATTTGGTGAACATAAGAGTATTGTAGAGGGATCAGTTCTCTGGCTCTATTGTGAGGTCAACTCAATATCTAGTACTCTGTCAGTAACATGGAATAAAGATGAAGGACAACTAGTACAAGATGTTCCTCATATTCGTTTGAGAACTTCTAACACCTCCTCCTCCACTACCTTACTACTAGTGATAGATAATGTAGTGTCTTCTGATGCTGGTGTCTATCAGTGTACTGCTAGGGATGGACAAGACTATGTTAGAGAAGAATCATTGATTATGTCAGGTACTGTAATCTTATCATTTTTAATAATGTAAAAAATTTACATACTTTTGATTTCAGTTTTATCTTCCAGATCAACTGGAATATTGAGGATTATATCTCAAGATCCCCTTACAACTGGACTTAATGCTAACAGAACAGGGACTCATACTGGGCATAGTGTTTCCCTATCCTTCACTGCAGGTCATGTTGGAGATAATGAAATGAATTATTTGATTCCTACTGTGCAATGGCTGAAAGATGGTATTCCATCTAGTTTATATCCCACTGATACTGTTGTAGGCATAAATGGTCAATTACGTTCTACTCTTTCATTTACTTTTACTACTTCTGATGCTGGTGTGTATCAGTGCATCTTTATTGATAGCAATTCACAAATTTAGGGATCATTTCCACTTAGAATAGATACTGGTAAGTATCATTGAACCTGCACATCATATCTAGTAGATCAAGAGCATTTGTTGTTTCGAAACATACGGATTGAACAAAACAATTATTATTGATACATCATAAAGCAGTACTTTGTACCATTGTTTATATTTTCATGGCAGTGTTTGTATATTGATTGAAAAGTATGTATACTTAAACATAGTATATAATATTTGATTGGGCATAGTTTTTAGAAAATTGTTTTTGATATCTTAATTCTATACTAGGTAATGCTACTATTCCTACAAGGGTATCACCACAAGTTGTCTTTCATACTGTACCTAATAAATTAGTGTTGGAAGTTTCTAGTGAGGGAGAATATGATAACATTGTTTGGAACAGAGACGCAGCAACATTGGGTGCAAGTTCATTAGCTCCTGCTGAACTCAGTGAATTTGTTAATTTTTTTGAAATATTTGTTCGTGAACCAACCAGTACATCTGACCATGGTTTATATGATATCTTCTATTCTGGTGGTGGAGGACTTGGTACTACAATTGCAGTTGCCTCCCCAGGTAAATTAATAATATTTCATTTTATGACTATTAAATTAATGTGTGTATTTCATTAATATTCAATCTTAAGAATTATTTTTAACAAAGTTGAATTGTTTTCATTTAGTATTACCTAACACCACAACTGAGCAAGTTGAAATATTGTCCATACTGGAAGGAGGTAATATTGCTATCTCCTGCTGTTCCATTGGAGGACCAGTACCAGTTATCACATGGACTCTTAACAATCAAAACACTCAATTTAGCCAAACGGATATTATTAATGAAGCTTCCTTATCATTTGATCTAGTTACTATTGGTAATATAAATTCTACACTGCACATAGCAGATGCCCAGTATCCTACACATGATGGAGTATACACATGTACTGGAAGGAATACTGCATCAGATTCTCACAATACCAGTAGTGTTAATATCTCACTTATGATAAAAGGTAACAGGAAACCTTGATCCTTTCCTTTACATTTTAGTCACAAATATAATAACATAAATTATTAACACATAGCTAATATACAAATATAAAACATAAAAGTCCTTTAACGCTATTTAAAACTGGATGTGTTGCTTTATTTGTACTAAGTGCCTAGCATCATAATACAGTGGTCTGCTATTTAAACAAGTATTAATCCTGAGATATAATTGACTTCAGAGTTTTTTAAAGTCCATCATAATGTTATATATAAGTTAATATTATTAGTACGCATCCATAAAATTAATTAGTATTATTATTGAGTATATATCTATATTTTTGCTCATAATAATTGTTCATAATGTTTATATTTTACTAATGACGCTTTTTTTAATGCAAATAAAATTGATAATTTATTGGTACATTCGTAAGTTCTACTGGTGGTTAACAGTGAAACATTACGTTCATTAATCATTTAACATTCTTTCTTTGTTAATATCTCACTTATGATAAAAGGTAATTGAAACCTTGTTATGTTGTACTGGTCCATATTTCTAAATTTTAATCATAAGTACATATAGTACTTATTATAAGAGTCAGAGTATGTTATGGTGAAATATTTCAACAACAGGCTAATTTATTTTCAAGAGCCAGAGGTGAGTTAAAATAAAGCGTGAGAGTGAAATATCTAGTCATATCACTCTGACAAGTGCAATAGATATCTTCACTGAGTAGTTTGTTGGTATCTCTTGGTGTAAAATTTGCTGTAACACATTCCCAGCTGATATCTTAGCAGCTGCTCTACTAGAGTAAGGTAGCTGTAAAAACTCTGAAAAAATGTATGCCAGGCTAGTTGCTATAATTACTAGGGTAATGAGCTTGCTCAATGCAGCCATGAGATAACAGTTGAGTTCTCACCATCACACCTGAAGATAACATTGTGAAGATCTCTAGCTTTGAATAAATTATATTATAACATATAATTATAATATGTAAGTATAAAACATTATGTTCCTTCATGCTATGTGTAATTGGATGTGCTGCTTTAAATGTATTAATTACTAATCATAATACAGAGGTGTACTATTTATTCAAGTAATCATCCTGATGCATACTTGACTTTATATGTATAGCTAAAATATTTTCAAGTTCATCAAGATTTGGTTAAAAATTTATGAAGTTATATAAGTATAATAATTATCATTTTAATTATTATTTGATATTGAAATAAACACCATTATTATATTATGATATTTTTTTTAAATTGCGCCACTCTATCTTAATCTAACAATAAGTATTTGTAAATAGGAATATAGTCATATTAACAATATGAGCTGAAATACTTGGATAATTATTTTATACTAGATATTTTCAGAATTGAAATTTTAGGTTTGTAACCTGACCAGTAAGATAACTTATGATATCACTAGGGCCTGCTGATTATGCTTGATATTTTTTGAATTATTTTTTTAATTATTCTGAAATATTGTGTTATTACTCCAAAAGAATAATGCATTATTCCATATCTTATATAGACATAAGTAAAAACAATTGCAGTATATAAAGTTGTACATTATTAAATGAATGACTGAAACCATCATTCTCCCTTGCTGTTAAACTGAATTACTCAATATAGACGAATTAATATTGCTAGCTAATCTTTCAGTAGAAAACCTTGAATGTCCTCATAAAATGTTCAAAAACCTTATCAGACATCTTAGAGAAAATGTGGATTGTGAATTTTATGCTCAGCAGTTTTTCCCACTAAATTCATTGGTTGGTTGGTAATAATTAACATGTCAATTCTGATGTAGTATGTTAATGAGTGGATCAAGAAAATAACCCTGTTAACATGATTCTCCATGACTTGCTAACTCTGAATCTGAGCTGACTACGCTCTATGTTTCAAACTTTTCCCATTTTGGAAAACAATAACAGAGTAGCCAACACAACCCAGCTGCTCTAACCAAGTGATGAAGATCTACTTTTTATTCACATTTTTAAATGTTTATGTCTTTTCATTGTAATAGAAAAAGGAAAAAAAAGTATTTGAATTTTTGTAAATTAAGGATTATTCCTTTCTTTTTAATTACTTATCTAGAATTATTCCACAATGCAATTTCAAGTCGATTTTTTCAGAAAAACTGCTAGCATAATCTGGCATGGCATAAGATATCACTGTTTACACTCAGAATTGTGGCAATCTCATGTCCCTCAAATAAGCTAGAGCCTAGCTACCAGCTAACCAGTTCCCAGGTTTTTACAGCTGCCTTCCTCTATAAAAAAATTTTCAACTAGGTCAGCAACTACTAAAATAATTTGGGAGTGTGGAAGCCTATATGAAATAATACTCAGAGTGTTACAGCCATCAACTATACTAGCTGAGTCACCACACTAGTACAAACTTCAGCAGTAAAGATATTGTAGTACACCACTTATCAGGGGTGGCGGAACCAGCCGGCAGACCCGGCAGCTGCCGGACCAATCCAGGAGCACACAGTTAAAAACTTTTTTCCCTCTTTGTCCCAACAAAATAAAGTATTAACTTACTCCTCGAAGCGACCGTGCAATTACTTTCACTTCTAGTCTATTATCGCTATTATTTTAAATAAGCTTGCGATCGTGAGAAAATTATTAATAAGCTTGCGATCGTGAGTAAGTGTGGTAGTAGTACAGTATGGCTTCTGGTGGTGGCGAGGTGGATACTCCTTGTGGAGAGGAGTTAGATATGGCTTCTTGTGGTGGCGTGCCAGTCAAGTTCCACCCCAACAAGTGTTTTAAGTTTCCCAGGAGGAAATTTGGTACCGGAAAATATGAAAGGTGAGCCAAAATGAGGCCAGTCAGCTAGCTAAGCTGTTATTGTGAGTTACTAGCATACTATAATTATAATCATTAGCTATTGATTTATTATACAGGTCTTTTAGAGCAGATTGGTGTATTCAATATCCAGGGCTGCATTATGACATCAAACAAGATGCTGCATTTTGCCATGTATGCATGAGTGCTTCTATGGAGGCCAAGTTTTTAACCAGTACCAAAAGAGAACCAGCTTTTATTTCGAAGGGATTTACTTATTGGAAAGAAGGTGTTCCAGCTTTTAAAAAAAATCAAACAAGTGCAACTCACAAAGAAGCCACTGAAGCTGTTGTTACACTTCCAAAAGAGTTATTAGGTGACATTGGAGAGGTTGTAAGTAGTGCACAAAAAAAAAAGAAAAAGAAGGAAACAGAAGGATTTTCTTACTTATTTTACAGAATTTATCTTTTCTTGCTCGTCAAGGCATACCTTTAAGACGTCGCGAGGATATGGAAAGTAATTTTCATGAGTTAATGCTGCTTCGCTGTTATGATTGTCCGGAGGTGAAAGAGTGGATGAAAAGAAAAACCAACAAGTATACCAGCCATGACATTCAAAATGGATGTCTTCAGATTATGGCCCTTCAAGTTCTTAGAAGGTTGAGTCAAAATATACGAGAAAGTGCTGGTTATTCTATAATGGCAGATGAGTACACTGATGTTGCAAACAACGAACAGTTTACAATTTGCATTCGATGGGTAGATGAAAAACTAGAGGATCATGAAGACTTCATAAGGTCTCTATAAAGTGGATAGCATTAGTGCTGAATCCCTTACTCATGCTATAAAGGATACGCTTGTTCGTATGAATGTCAGCTTACCACAATGTCGCGGACAGTGCTATGATGGGGCCAGTAACATGAGTGGTAGCAGGAATGGTGTAGCAGCAAAATTGGCTTTGGAAAAGAAATGTGCTCTGTATACTCATTGTTATGGTCATGCTTTAAATTTACCTGTTAATACTACCATCAAAGGTCTGTTGTGATGCCATGGAAGTTGCATTAGAAATAACTAAATTAGTAAAGTTCTCACCAAAAAGAAATGTTATGTTTGACAAAATCAAGGCCAGACTTAATTCCGAGGGTGATTCAATTTCTGCTGTTGGAATCCGGTCGTTTTGTCCTACTAGGTGGACTGTTAAGGGGGCATCTATTGGAAGCATACTTGAGAATTATTCTGTTTTAAAGTTATTATGGGAAGAAAGTTTGGAGGGGAACTTACTTGCAGATATCAAGGGAAGGATAATTGGCATGAAAGTTCAAATGTCTGAATTTCACTTACTATTTGGGCTTCACCTTTGTGAAAGAATATTAAAAATTACTGATAATTTGAGTGTATCCCTTCAAGCTGAGTCTATGTCTGCTGCTGATGGTCAGGCTATTGCTGAGAAAACTATTCAGACCCTAAAGGATATGAGAAGTGATAGTATGTTTGAGTTGTTTTGGAAGTATGTGGAGTGCATGCAAAAACGAACAGATACTAATGAGCCATTGCTGCCACGAAAAAGGAAAGCACCAAAGCGACTTGAAATAGGAGATGGAGAGTGCTATTTTTCAGCAACTGTTGAAGATCACTATCGGCAAATATATTTTGAAGCCCTGGATCTTGCAGTTACAAGAATCCAAGACAGGTTTGATCAGCCCGGTTATGTGATGTATAAAAACCTTGAACAATTGTTTGTAAAAGCTGCTAACAAATGTGATTACTCGGTGGAATTTCAAGAAGTTATTACCATGTATGGAGATGATTTCAATGAAAGTGAACTTTCAACTCAACTTCAAATATTTGGTTCAAGTTTCTCCAGTGTATCCAATCAGAGTATAACCTTAAAAGAAGGTATCACATTCCTACGTAATCTTTCGTCAAGTCAAAGAGTATTCTACAAGCAAGTATGTTGGCTTGCTCGCCTAATTTTCGTTCTACCAGGTACAAATGCAGCTAGTGAACGGTCTTTCTCCTCAATGAAGAGAGTTAAAGGCTATCTACGGAGCACAATGCAACAAACCAGACTAAATCATTTTGATGATAATTGACATCTATAAGGATATTGTTAAAACAATGGATTTATCCAAAGTGGCTAAAGAGTTTGTTGGCTCTAATGAAAATCAACTGCGTGTATTTGGACATTTTTGAATGATTCACTACGTTCATTGTATCTATGTGTGTGTGTATCAATTATTTCACTTATTAATATTACCAAGTTACAATTACTTATAAGTAATGAATTTTATGACAAAATGTTTTGCCTGACCAATGAAAAATTGCTTCCGCCACCCCTGCTGATTATAGTCAGCAAGGTTATATATTGTACCATGGTAAGTTCAAACTGTCCAATCAGATTGCTCAATTCGAGGTGAATAAATTTCATACCCACCTCTTAAGAGGTGAATAGGTAAACAGTCCAATAAAAATTAGTTATTGTGCATTTCCAATAGCCTTATAGCCGTGGTACAAGTTGGTTGTATCCCTGTGTTCGATTGTAAGGGATTTACACTATCCTCGGATCTTTGGCCCTCGGTACCGACCTCCACATTGTGGAGTAACTTTACATATTTCACCCTCATAATGTATTGCACTCACCTCTGGTTCTTGAAAATATATTAGTTTCTGACTTGACTCATGTAATAAACATTATAGTGATTTCAAATAACAATACTGAAAATAAAATAAAACAGTCATTCTTATCTGCAACATAGTAAGAGGCAACCCAATGGATTATAGTTATGAATGGACATTCAATGGAACTGAATATAACAGAAATAATTCTCATCTTATTTAAAAAAACCTGACTATTGAGCAAACAGGAACATATTTCTGTTCAGTGACTAATGAGGTTGGAACTGGAACAGGAAATGCTACACTCGTGTACATTGGAATTGAGAATGGAACAGTTACGAGTGAAAAGGAAAGTGAGTACATTACAATTGAAAGTTTAAATTATACTAAATGACTCAAGATTACAGTATTAATTTCTGCAGTAGTTTTTGAACTTGAATTATTTCTATAGCTGCATGACATTGTAATGTAATTGAAGAAATGATTGCCTAATTGCTTGAGGATATACAATACAAGTAGTATAATTTTCATTCTTAAATGCTTGCAATAATTCAGTTTTCTCTGAATGTTTGAAATACTTTTACATAAAAAAGTAGCCACTAACTAGGCCTAACATTATGTGGCTTTTTGTTGGCATTGACAGACTGAGTGTTGAAGATGGAATGTGCATAAAGTTACTTAATTATTACAAAGTGTTGAAAGCTTCCCTTTAAGTTGGCAATTTTCTTTTATTGACAAACAAATAATTATGTTGAATATAAGTCGAGTCTTTTGTCAAATGTGTGTATTTGCATTTTCTTCGCATGATTCTGATTGTAATGCTTGGATATTTCTGGTGTAGCTAGCTGTCGGGACTGTATCAGTGGAAATGAACATTGCACTCTGACCTAAGTGAAGCAAATTTCATATGAGGCAATTGACACTATCTCATGTAGTTAATGTTTTTTTGTTTTTTTTCCAACTATGGATGTGATTGCAATGTCATCAAAATCATTTTTTATATAAAGAAGAAGAAATATTTGAACAAAACGTTTCACCTTAGGGTTAGCAAGACTAAAAGTTTTTAAGAATGTATTTTCGAGAGTAGCAAAGTTTTATATAACTAAACAAATATATTAGCAAGATATATTATATGCTTAACAAACGAATTGGAAAGCCTATATTTTCCAAAGTCATTTTCTGTAATTAAACAGCCATGTATTTGAATTTAAGTAATAGTCACTGAAATAATAATGTATTATTTTAGTTATGGAGACAAAGAATTCTATTCATGAAATATTAGCAGGATCATTAGTTTCTTCTTTAATGGTCATCCTAGTAACTGCTATTGTCATTACCAGTATTCTGTAAGTTTTAGAACTTATACAATAATTGACATATTTCAGTGTAATTAGCATGAAAAATGCATTAATTGCATTAGTTTTTCAAGTGAAATATTTTTTACAGGTAGCAGCGCTAACTTCAACGCAATTGTTCATAAAATTATTGACATTATATTCTTTTTCCGTAACTTATATATTGAGGTAATTTAATATTTTTAGCTTATTAGCATTAAAATTAGATATATAAATTCACAATACGTTTTAATTTGTAAGCCTTCTTCAGTTGTGAGGTGTAAATATGACCATTTAAAAAAAAAAAAAAAAATTGTCAACAAGAAAAAAGCACTTAGCCGTGGGTCAATATTGACGTTAAAGTTCCTGCTAAAGTTCTTATAGGAACAGAGTTCGGGTGAAGTTGAGCACCTTTATCTAAATTTGACGTGGTGTTGGTGCTCTGTATTATTAATGCTTCTGTTATCCTCCTATGGAAGTACCCGAGCTCAACTCCACCTCGATTTCGTTCATATAAGAACTTTAGCATCAATGTTGACACATGGATAAGTGCATTTTTCTTGTTGACAATTCTGTTTATTTAATTTTAAATTGTCATATACATCTCACAACTGAAGAAGGCTTATGATCTATTGTGAAAAATTACGACATTATATATTGAGGTTTCGGTAGTGTTGTTTAGTTTTTCTATGTTGTCTGTTTTGTGCTTGTTGTTGAAGTTTCCTTATGATTATAAAGTTTAGTTTTGTTATTTAAAAAATTCAATTAGCTAGGTTAAGTACTATAAACACAGACATAATCATTCATGATCTCCAGCGTGTGACAGGAAATTCAATCCACAGTAGAGATTAGGTCTCAGCTATGGATTGCTAATTAGTAATGTCCATTAGTATAGCAGCATAAATTAGGCATTGACAAAAGTGTAAGGCTTAAATAAGCATGATATGTTTATTTTCTAGCATAGTCTACTGTAGCCATAATAATATATTTAATGAATACTTATTTGAAAGACCACTGAGGAAACAGCTACAGTGGTTCTATTACTGTGAAATTACAATTATATTGTATTAGCTATTATTAACTTTTACACAGTGTTTACGAACTTGTTATCTAAATCTCACACCATTAATTACTGTGATTCCATCAAGGCCAAAAGGTATAATCGAAAACAGTACTGGCATAACGCTGACATCCCTATTGCCGACTCACCTGTAGTGATAAATTCAGGGTGAATCGTTACGTAAAGCGACGTTAAAGTGGTCTGCCTGAAGTGATGGGTGTGGTCATTTTAGCATTGGTGGTAATAGTTATTATATCTAATTAAATAATTAGTTTTCGTTTTTGTTTCTGATGTTGTAGGATGTTAAAAGTTAGTTATAGTATTTCAAATTTTAAGTTTAGTTTCAATTTTAGTTTTGAAAAAAGGGTCAGCTAGTAAGCTTAGTTTTAGTTGACGATTACAACAATAGGCTTAGGAAATGATTATATAATATTTGCTTAAAATATAGAGTTGATGGCATAATAAGTTTTATGCAACATTACATGTATTTTACAGTTATTTGGTATATACTTTATTTTCAAAATTGTAAGGTTGTGTTACAGCTAAATAATTACTACCAGATTATTTTTGTTTTAATGTAGGACACTAATAATTAAAAAGAAAACCAAGAGGCTCCATCAAAAGAAGGCAGGAGTCAATATAATGAAGAAATTGCATTAGAGAGTGACATTAATTTTACAATTTGTGATGCTTATGGACAATTACCTATATAATGATATTCTTGCACAATGAAAAATTTAAAGCTACATTGATTTACTTTTTGTTTAAGTAGTATCAGCCAATGCAATTATTTTTATATGCATTAGAGTGTAATATTGTTGTATCATTATTAAGGTTTAACTTTATTGATGATAAATAATCATTAATCTTTAAATAAGTATTCTTTCATAAAATATGCATAATAGAAAAATAATTTTATAAACCTTCAGCACGCATGCACAGTACTCATTCAGTCAGTCAGTTATTCTGTCACACAACATTAAGTGGATCTTGAAGATATCAGCCTCCAGAAGATTGAAATAAGCCTTAAAATGTCACAGACTGTAGAATCAAATGTTCATTAGAAATGATAGATTAAATATTAACAAACAGCAATTACAATTTTTGCTAGACATAGCTATTGACAAGTTAAAGTAAAGGTTGGAAAAAAAAGCACAGAGTTGACATAAAACATAGAAACCAAAACAATGAAATTGTTTAAACAGTTAATGATTTGCTTACCCCTTGTTTCTCCTCTCCTATTATTTTTGGGTGATGGAAGGCGGGGTCTTTTACAGTGGATTTGTAATTTTTAGTTCATAGATCACTAAAAAGAACTAATAAAAACATATCCCTGTAGAACAATTAATAATTTTTTATCGCAATGTTTCTTATTCATTCATAACGTTTTGATTGGATTTCAATTGCTTTTGCTCAAATATTACATATATTATTGCTATTTTACACTAATCGATATTCATAATTTTTTCATTATTACATGTATACGATTTGTATAGCTAATGTGTCTTCATTATCATTGTCATCATTATGAGACATATTCAGTTTGCTTGCAGTAGCAAAAAATTGAAGTAAATTCAAATGTTGCACTTCTTGGTTGAGCATCTCAGAGTAATAAATTCAATATGGAAATTTCATCTGCTGCATATGTTGAGGAACAGGAGGTAGAGATATTTCAAGTACCACAAACACATTTCTTTGGTGGCCTTGATATTCCAGATGAGAAGCTTTTTAGAGCTTTGCATGATAGCAGAGCAAGACAGAAGTTATAAGTGTCATAACCAACTAGGGCTGTGTTGCTGGTAGTGACACACTACATTAATTAAACAGCCCTCTTGGCTAACAATCCCAAAATCTAGGCATCTCCTGATTGCATGCAAGTCTTGCAGTCCATTTTGTACTCTCTACTTAAAAGGAAAATGAATCATTTCTTAATGTTGACCATTATAAGTACTCCATGCTAGATTTTTTGGAGTTAGGTCAACAGTGAGTGTAAACTTCACGGGATATTTCAATAGTTTAATTTTATTTCAAGCTTTCATGTGGCAGCAAGATACATAAGCAGGGTCTGCTAGTTTATTTTTATTTTTATTTCTAATGTCATGATTAATTCTTGATTTCCTGGTGTTTGGAACTTCCAAAATTACATCTATTCTCAAGTCATTATGGGGACACTAAGCATTGACATTGTGGAATCTTTTTGCATTGAATTGAGACAAGTGGGATAGGAATAGTGGCTAGGGGGAGGGGAGTGACTGAAGCTACCCAACTTAGAAGTAGTGGGAGCTTAGCCCCCTCAATTTTCTGTTGTCAGTAGTTGTACTAATGAAAAGTGACAATCAGTAATTTATGCACTTAAAGTTGTGAATTTGCTGTGGGATGTAGTTAAATATCACAAATAGCACTCGGTCTTAGCTTAGGTCCTAATAATCGGCTAGCTGGGGTGGGTGTGTAATTACAACTTCACTGGTTTGATAACTTCAAAACTATAGGAACAATAACTGAGAACTAAAATGAAAGAATAAAATACTTATAACAGCTGTAGTCATGGGTATGAACCGTGACCAGCGAGGCTATTCAAAAATAAAGTGCATTCGTAGTATAGTTTCTTCTGAATGTTCGTTGAGGTTCCATTAGGCCCGCACAAAACATCAATAATAATAACAACAACTCTAATAAAATAGTCAAACAAAACAAGTAGCTAAATAAATAATAATAAGTAAATAATAATACGGATAAGGTGGTGATCGTTCTCACTGAGAGAGCCGGAAAAGATAGTCCATAGCCCCATGTTGTATATATATATATATATATATAATCCATTTTTGTCACCATGAAATAAAAGCATTTTCAGGTAAAATACATCATATAACACTATTGTAGTTTTATGCAGCCTAATAAGGCAGGCTCTCTGGCCATTTGTGCTCAAGCACACCACTAGTTCTATAGCCAAAGATAACAGTTCATTTCTGCAGCTAAGAAAACCATAATATTGTATTGTCTTTCTGTCAAAGAAATTTTTCATCCTGGTTCTGCTTTTAACTTTTCTTACGCTAAATAGCTTTTGTCTGGAATTTCGCCAGCGACATTACCTAGCGGGTAAAAGTGCAGCAAAGTCTTGAAGAGATCACCGTGACCAATCAGATTATTATTTCAGTTTTCACTGCTGTGGTATTTTAAAATAATACCATACTTTTTTTTTATTGAAAAATGACTCAGCTATGGTATTGTTATGCACATTGGGGCACAAGCACTAACTGAAACATGCTATAGTCTAGGCTGCAAAATGATTTTCAGTCATTGTTGTTTTTGACTTACAGTCTAGGCTGCAAAATGATTTCTTGTTGTTCTGTTATTGTTGTTTTTGACTTTGTTTACTTTAACTTTCAAGGGGACCATACCATGATTTTATTAAGCAATCACCAGATAAGTGCACTCCCAAATTTTCTGATGAAACTTTGCACAGGGTTTCATTAATATTATTATAAATTTTATGGCATAGCTACTCATTTTTGACTCATATTTTTAATCAGTTTATATTTATGAAAATATATTTTTGAAAACTTAGCCACTCACTTTCATTTTCAAAGTATAGCTTGAAGTCTCCAGCAAGCAAAATGGTTTAATCATATTTTCAGACAAATGATAACAAATGAGATTGTTAGTTTTAATCACTTTATCTTGTAGTGTTTGAATTAACGTAAAATTTGTAATAGTGATAATTTTTCTAAATCTTTAGCATAGCTTGTTTTTTTTTAAATCTTTGATTTAGGATAACTATAAATATTATATTGAAGTGATTCAAACAAATAGCTTGATCTGGCTAGTGATACTATTATATTCTACAACAAGTATTCATATTGAAATACAATTGCCTTCATGTTTATAAGTCAATAAGTTAATATTATTACGTATGTATGTATACATAATTTTAATTAACATTATTATCTGAGTATTTATCTATATTTTTTGTTCATATTGGTCATAATGTTTATATTTCAACTTATGTTGCTTTTTAATAAAAAAAATGAAATATACTCATTGGTACATTAGGAAGTTCTACTGGAGTTTACCGGTATTACATTACGTTTATTAATCATGTAACATTCTTTCTTGTATGTTGTCTATTTCAATTTATTACAATAGAGTGATACATAATATGTGACCGTCTACGGGAAAACCCGGCAAAACGCGGCGTGCGTAAATATCGAGAAACGATCGATCGATTTCTTAAAAATGTATTGCTTCAATAGGACGGAAGGGAACGGTTAGGTCTATTATAGCGGGAACGACTTAAGCTACGACGATAAAACTTGGAGAGCTCAATATCTGGACGCCGACAACTCCGTAAGTGCAAAAAAAAAATTTCGAAAGGTGCCGCGTTGTGCCTGGTTTTCCTATAGACGGTCACATATTTATTCCATGCAAAATATCTATTTTAAAGTTTGTGACATGTGGATAACTTATTATATCACTGTTCACACTCTAAATTGTGGCAAGCTCATTTCGCAGACCAGCCTAGTCCCACGTTTGTACATGCTACTTTTCTCTACAAAAATTATTTGGGTGCTCAAAGCAGCAACCAGTTGGGAATGTGGGTAGCCCATATGAATTAACTCTCAGAGTGTCACAGTCAACTTTATTATTTGGGTTACCAACCCTAGTACAAACTAATGTGGTAAAGATTTAGCATAAATTGACTCTTAAAAATATAATAGCCTCACACTTGACTCATGTAAAGCATTATATATAATGTATATTATAGAAGTGACTTCAAACAACAAGAATGAAAATAAAACAGTCATTCTTATTTGCAATGTATTACGAGGCAATCCAATGGATTATAAATAAGGAATGGACATTCAATGGAACTAAATTAAACAGTAATAATTCTCATCTTATTGGTAGTGATTGAGTCGTAATTGATGGCACTTTATTATCACATGATTGAATCAGTTTATCCAATCTCACATAGCGACCATAGCCTTTGTTGAAACACTGAAAGTTATATAAGCCAATTAGCAATGTTTGCATGGACAGAATGATAGTTTGGATTGTATAACCATAGAATGACAAATTGCAACATGTTTGTGGGAGTGTTTGGTCTGTAATATATTTCTGTTTGTGAGGAAAACCATGCTCCTCTCTTTGTTAGTTAGATCACAATCTAACTAACCAAGAGAGGAGCATGGTGATACTCACAAACAGAAGTATATTACCGACCAAGCACTCCCACAAACATGTTTGCAATTTTTCATTCTATGGCTATACAATCCAAACTAAAAGTAATAAAGTTTAAAACATGATTTTAATTTTTTAAAGGTTCAATCATTAAAAATGGATTTTTTTTTGTACATAAACATTCAGTCTCTAGCTAAGCCACTGGTAAAAGCACCTTCATCTGTAATTGTACACATAACAGTGTACAAAGATTAACATATTCTTAGTATAGACAAACCACATGCACAAAACAATTAACCACACCCATGCAATCATAACCACAACCTTTTCTGGCCATACCACCCAGAAATTTTTAGCTGAAGTGCCTGGGTATATGTTACACTACACTACATAATCAAGGCCGGCGCAACCGCTACGGTTGCTACGGTTTTGGCCGTAGCTGCTTTTATCCACTGAGCTTGCAATATGGCTTCTTCTAGTTATACTTCTACAGGTAGTACTGGTACTACCATCAGTTCTCGTTTTACTTTTCCGGATCTTCCACTAGCCCCTATCCACCCAGCAGATAATTTTGTTTTCCCCAAGAAGTCATTCGGCAAGAAGCAGATAGTGTGGCGTTCATGTCAGGCTCCTTGGTTTAAGCTGTGGCCAAATTTGCATTATGATGCTGCCTGAGACTGTCCTTTCTGCCACACTAGTGTTGAAGGCTTCAAAAAACACAAGATGCTTGCATCCTTTGCAGAGCCTTCTTTGGTAAGTAAAATGATACCTTAAGGTAGCTAATATTGACAGATACTTATTTTAGCGATTTTGGCATTTTGAAAATTTTAGGGTGCTAGTTTTGTGCCAAAGGAATATGCTATCAGTTCAAGTCCAATACCATGCTATACTGGGTCCATGACTGTTATAATCAAGGTATTCCTAAGTTAAGATTTTATTCCAATCAAGAGCAAAATCATGTTGAACTTTGAACTAGCTAAAATAGCTAATATTAGTACCCGCAAATAAAAGTTACCGTAAGGTAGGTGAATGTAGGCCCCTAATTTGATGTTGGAATGTCATGTCACTTTTTAAGTACATGTATATATTTACAAGTTGCTATCAACACCATTTGTTTAGCTAAGTTACTAAGGTATTGGTAATTTTTTGTTATAGATTTCAACTGGTTTTTCTAATTGGAATGATGCCACTACAGGGCTAAAAAGACATGAGCTCAGTAATTGCCATCGAGAGGCTGTTGAATTGACTATTACTATTCCAACCACAACTACAAATGTAATGGAGTTGATGCAACACAATCAGGTTAAAGAAAAAGAGAATAATCGAGGCATGCTATTAAAAATAGTATCCATACCAGATATTTGGCCAGGCAAGGACTGCCTCTTCGTGGTGATGGCAGTTAGGAGGATGGAAACTTCTTGCAATTATTGCAGTTGAAAGGAGAAGATGATGCTGGGGTTACTTGAATGGATGAAGTGTAAAGTTAATCAATATACATCTCACGACATACAAAATGATGTCTTAAAAGTAGTGGCTACTAATATCTTGCTTACAGTTTCAAAATGCTTACAAGAATTACCATTTATCGCACTAATGCTGGATGAGACAACTGACATTGGTAATGATGAACAAACTACCATAGTACTCCGAAGAGTTACTGATTCTTTTGATGTTCACGAAGAATTTGTTGGACTTTATAAAGTACCATCAATAGATGCTGCTACACTTACTAGTGTTGCAAAAGATGCTCTGTGCAGGCTGAACATACCAATATCTAAACTTCGTGGACAGTGTTATGACGGAGCAAGTAGCATGCGTGGAGCTCGATCTGGAGTTGCCACGCGAATAATGGAGGATGAGCCCAGGGCAGTTTACATTCACTGTTATGGTCACTCCATAAGTTTGGCTGTCAATGATGCTATTAAGTTATCATTACCAATCAGAAAAGCACTTGAAGTGACATATGAGGTGACTAAACTAATCAAATACTCGCCCAAACGTGAGGGAGGGGGAGTATTTCGTGAACTGAAATCTTCTCATGACCTTTAGGTAGCAGATCACCAAGGTATTCGTCTACTATGCCCTACCCGCTGGACTGTACGAGCTAACGCCCTTGCAAGCATCTTAGACAACTATGAAACATTATTGAGTACATGGGAAGAGTGTTTACAATTGGTGAGATATACAGAATCCAAAGCCAGAATAAATGGAGTGTGCTGTCAAATGAAAACATTTGATTTCATGTTTGGGGATGTTCTTGGAGAGATGATCCTCAGGCACTCAGACAATCTCAGCAAGACCCTACAACACAAAGCTACTTCAGCAGCTGAAGGTCAAGTAATTGCTAAGATGGTTATTGAAACAATTGCCAAGGTACGCACTGAATTTGATCTGTTCTGGGAGAAATTACTGAAGAAAGCACAATCAGAAGAGCCTCAACTTCCCCATAGACGCAGGGTCCCAAGATGCTTAGATGATGGGAACAGCAGTAGTCATTTTTATCATGAGTCGCCTAAAGCATATTATCGGCAAGTATATTATGAAGCGATTGATAATACTATTAGTTGCTTGAGTGATAGGTTTAACCAACCTGGTTATCAACTATACAGCAATTTTTCTCATACAAAACAGTCTGCCCCTGGATCAGCACAATACTGGGCACCAGCAGCTAAATAAAAATACAATGAAAATAATTACTATTAGGGGTGTATCATCTTTGGCCTTACCACTAAAAATGTGCTTGCTCCGGACCTGATAATAGGTATAACTCTAACATGTGAAGCAGAGTAATACTAGCCATATTGTTATATAGCTTATCTAAATATAAAATTGGACAAAATATTACATTTTAAGTGGATGTTGCATTTATGTCTATTATCTGCTCTTATAATAACTTTCTAGCTTTGCTTTATTATGCAAGGGAGAAATGTTATTACTCCAGAATATATATTGCTATCATATTATGTACAAATGTTTTTTTTTGGACAAGTCTGTTTTCAGTTTGATACAATTCTGACTTGAGTAGCATTGGCAATAATTGTATTTTTTCTCATATAGTAATGGTGCATGTTGTACATAATTATAATGTTATAGACACTGTAAGGATATAAAGCTACATTTGGATATGGACTTATTACGTGGTATTAATATGTATTTTTGTGATATATAATCAATTCTATATAAGCGATTACATATAGCTAAATAGAAATTCAATTTTATGGCCACTTTTATTCAGTGTAATAAATTACAGTGCATCAAGTTTAGTCCTATCCTATAGTTCGGGAATCACCAACTGGTCTTTTATTGATCTGTGGATATGAAAACTTGTATTGAGATTGTTATACTGAACCATCTGTATAATTTTGGGAGTGTTCAAAACTAACCTGCACCTGTTTACTGTTGCACTGTACTAGATTTTAACTTCAATGTTGTGGTTTTGGATACAGTTAGTTTTCTTAGGCCACCTTGCGTAAATTGAAGTAGGCTGATAGGTAATTTTTAAAACTATTTGCATAAACTATCTTATGCTAAACTGAAGTAGATGATTATCCATTGGTGTTGCTTGTTTAACATGTACAAGTAATTTTCTAAGAGTTGTTTAACTCTGAAAATTTACTTTTATGTTCAGGGGACTGCAAATTCGCTCAATTTGCAGTCCCCTGAACATAAAAGTAAATTTTCAGATCAAAGATAAAAAAGTATGAATTCCAACAAAGAAAATGAATCCAAACTTTTGTTCTGTATGGTTAGTGAGCTAAACACCGCCTGGTAAGCTAAACACCGCCTGGCAGGCTAAACACCGCCTGGTAAGCTAAACACCACCTGGTAAGCTAAATACCGCCTGGTAAGCTAAACACCGCCTGGTAAGCTAAACACCGCCTGGTAAACTAAACACCGCCTGGTAAGCTAAACACCGTCTGGTAAGCTAAACACCGTCTGGTAGGCAAAACACCGTCTAGTGAGCTAAACACTGCCCGGTGAGTTAAACACCGCATTGTGAACTAAACATCGCTAAGTATCTAACTTTGACACAAACGGCACTTCATAGTTTGTGACCACGCCTCCCACAATGCAAATAGCGATAAAAACTATCCCCCGTTGCGATGCGATGGTGCTATTTATACGCGAGTCATGAAGCTGGCGTTTGGAGTTACCTCCCCAACCGCCTTGTTGCTACTTCAAACTAAACTTTTCAAGAGGAGCAACTCCTATGAGAGTAAATAGTACTGATTATGATGGAGGGGGAATGAACTTAAACTACACATTATCACCTTCTTCAGAAGCAACCTTTTTTTGCGAATGTGACCCTGCAAATGGTACCATCTCTTCTAGTGGAATTTATTATGCAGGCAAGTAAATACTAAGATTTTCACTGAACTACTGGGGCTTTAAGAAAGTTTGTTTCTAGTTTATGTGTTTGCTATGCTCTTGCAATTGAAATTGATCTTTTCTATACACAGCTATTCAAGATCAGAATAAAGTAGAGTCACTGGATGTATATCGAAACAAGCAAGTTAATCTGCAATGTCCATTCTTACTTGGAAACCTCCATATGATAGCCAAACCATATGAGATATGCTGGAGGAATTCTACCTGTTTAGATGGTAGTGAATGCTGCTTAAAAAATAACTCGAAGTTATCAGTATCAGATAGAAATTTGACTATATTTGAAGTATTAAATAATCAAACATATTCCTGCAGTCTCTATTTGGAGAGATGTGAAGAATGTAGTCCAAATTTGTTTGGAAATGTTTCATATGAAATCAATGTATTTGGTGAGTTGCTTGAATATAACAATATTGCCCTTACTGAGAAAATTGTACATATATAATATATATGTATATATATATAATATAATAATATATGTACAGGGGGAGGGAGACCTGGGATTTCCCACCCCAAGCCAAATTTCCCCCACCCCCAAAGAAGTTTTGCTTAATCAGCTACAAATTATAATAGCAACAAAATAGTAACCATTGCAGGAACATTAAAGCATGATCCAGTGATTACTGTTTGAATTTCTCTTGTATAGTAAAATAATTTTTTTTGAGATCTTCAATGGCAATTCTTTAGTCATGCCAAGTTCGGTTATGTTAGCTGATTTTGTTTTTAACCTATCTGTTGGCTGCAGCTATTCAAACTGAAAGCATTATAATATTATTATTACTTATAGTAATGTCAAAAAAAAAATTCCGCTGAAGACAGCTAACTTTTTAGCTATTCTAAGATCTCTTGATGCCCTGGTACTTTCTCCTGTGACTTTTACTCCATAGTTTTTTTTCCATTTCTTGAAAAAAGTTCTTTTGAGAAATAGCCCTCTGCCCTTATGCTTAATTTGATTAGTTGTTTTTGTTGTTTGCTGTTTTTTTGTTTTGTTTTTGCAAATAAGCCTCAAAATTCTATTGATTGAATAATTCTTGATTTTATCGGTTATGACCCCCATGCTGTAATATTACAGGCTAGGGCATTAAAAGCATTAAGGCCACAGCTAGTATAGGCAGTTATAAGTATTGGTCTTGATATTTTGATATCTGATCTTTATAACTTGAGACACTTCTGGTTATACCAATATAAAATTTCAATTTTGTTAATTTAGCATTTTGAAGGGATGCTTCTCACACAATCTCGAAAGCCGGACTTTATGCCTTCGGCGTCAAAGATGTATTTAAATGTAAACCCTTTGCCTCACGCATATGAGTGGATTGTGAACAGACCATATCATTGTTGCACAAATCAGGAAGGAAAAATGAAAACTAAGAACAAAACCAAATTACTGAGGTATTTATGTCTAGAATATTGAAAAGGAGCGAATAGTAGGGGTTGGCGAATTATGCACATTTAGCTATATGCTAGCAATGCTCATCATTATTACATTACTTGAAACCTGCTCGTGGACAGAGTTCAAGATCACCTCAACCACATTCACAAGCATCTGTACACTTGACTAAACTGAATTCTGATATGGCAATTGTTGACATGTGTGTTGTTGATCTGTATCCCAGTTGGGTAACAGTGCTGGCTCTGAAAACATTGAATTTCTTACAGAAAGTGATATTTGAATCTACCAATATAATTACAAACATAGAGAATTTTTAGTAAACTCAAAAATTCATTAAAAGAGTCCCAAAGCCAGTCTGCATCTGTACACATGACTAAACTGAATTCTGATAAGGCAATTGTTGACATGTGTGTAGTTGATCTGTATCCCAGTTGGGTAACAGTGCTGGCTCAGAAAACATCGAATTTCTTAAAGAAAGTGATATTGGAATCTACGAATAGAATTACAAACATAGAGAATTTTTAGTAAGCTCAAAAATTCATAAAAAAAGTCCTAAAGCCAGTCTTGGGAGACTACAATTGTTACAGTTATCAAAACAAATTAAAAAAAAATTTTCCCCCAAGAATTAGCTCTCCTGCTCATAATTAGTGATGCTAGCATACGCTAGTATCTATGAAATCACTTATTATGCTCGAAATGAAACCAGCATAATTTGCCAACTCTTAGTGAATAGGTAGATGGAAAAAAAAAGAATTCATGAGAAATGAGAGTACAAAGACATTTTAGCTAATGATGAAAATAGTCTTGTAATTGTCAAATTCAACCATAAAAAAAATGTTTAATAAGTTACAACCACTAAATTCTATCCAGAATTAATAAATGCTGGACTAATTGCTCTGCTTGGAATACTACAAACTTGGTCTGCCACAAGAGTAGCAAAACTTCCCACTCAGCACATCCATAAGTTGCGGTGTGTTAGAAAATCGCAAATATTGTTGGTGTACGAGTAAAGTGGTAAAAATTTTATTTGCACTTACAGGTAAGAAATACATTTACAATAGCATGGCTTAATGACTCTCTTCTAAAAGAATATTCTCAAAACTAAGTGTACCAGACTAAGTCACAACTTATAAATACATGACATAGCTATAATATACAATACTTATGCCTAACATGCTCACCTGTCATCAAAAATGGGAGTTAAAGGTGAAAAGAAGCGGAATTGTAGGACTGGAAGACCAACAATCAGCATCATCATCCTTAATACTCTCATATATCATACAAAATATAAAAAGAAATAGTCGTAAAAACCCTTCAGGAATAAAGGCAGCTGATATGCAATTTTGGTCACCAGCTGCAGTAAAATATAATGCATCTAGCAAAAAATAAATTCATATTTGAAAAAAAAATTACATAGTGTATAACATTCTGTGAGGACTGTCTGGTAGGAAACGTGGTTATAAGCCAAATAAATTGAATAAGAGACTACTAAGAACAAGCTTGTATGTCTGTGTAGGAGGGGGTTGGGGTTCAGAACACAAGTGACAAGTCAAATGTGTCATAGCCATAAATTAATAATATGTTTACATTGTGATACTCAAAAACATGAATATTCAAGCTAGTAGATTGGTGATAGTAATTAAAAAGATGTAAATAATTATTAATAAAGATATGAATTGTAAATGGGAAGACAAGTCTTACAAAGTACAGCTTGATAGACCCCTCTAACCAACGACCACTCCATTTATAAGACCCAGTTTTACCTGCACCGACAGGTCTGCAGTCTTTCTCACCTCTGTCCAGCGACCACCCCGCTAACGCAACCAACGACCGGTGTAGAGGCTTAAATTAGCGACCATTTGCTGACATCAGCAATTTCTCTGACCTTCTGCGCAAACGCAGGTACAGTAGACCCTGTCTTTATCTCCCAATCTTATGTCTAGCACTTCTGAGGCTGCTCTGTGGGTGGTGAGTTGTTGTTATGTGGGGAAACTGAGCACTAAGGAGAAAAAGCGGTAGCTCCAGGGGCGATCTAGGATTTGTTAAGAGAGGGTTCTTTTCAAGGGGTGAAATAGCTATAACTACTTATGGATTAATGTTGGCTATATTGTATCCTATATGACTAGTAATATTATTCTAATATATTCACACAATAATTAGCATTATAATGTGATTGTCCTGAACTGAAATGAATGAACTGCTAAGGAAGGAAAAAAAAATTAAAACTAAGAACAATACCCATTTACAAAGGTATTTATGTTTAGAATTAATCTACTGGAAACATGCTCGAGGACAGAGTTCAAAGGTCACGTCAACTACATTCACAAATATAAGAATCTTTGTATACAATGTGGCCACTATTTATAATTGGAGTTGTTGATCTGCCTCTTGATGGGCAACAGTGCTGGATCTGAAAGTATTTTAAACAGAAAGTGATATTGGAATCAAATAGAATTAGCTACTAACACAGAGGGTAGTTAGTAAACTCAAAGATTCTTTTAGAAGTCCCAAAGCCAGTCTCTGAAGACTACATTGCTATTGTTAAAAATACAAAATTAATTATATATTATTTTCCCCTTAAGACTAAGAACAATATCCATTTACAAAGGTATTTATGTTTAGAATTAATCTACTGGAAACATGCT